>Ga0206917_1154_pt1 | contig 17132 bp, 12 predicted proteins | sample Alteio_BWOrgHeat_68_FD_152931 | JGI IMG/M metagenome (GOLD analysis project Ga0206917, IMG submission 152931) | Enriched cells from forest soil in Barre Woods Harvard Forest LTER site, Petersham, Massachusetts, United States -... | ecosystem: Environmental > Terrestrial > Soil > Temperate forest >...
AGGATGGGTTGGGGTCGGCGCTGAAGACGCTGCGCGGGCATGGGAAGCTCTCGGAATCTAACATGCGCGATGGGCTGAAGCTCGTCGAGCGGTCGCTGCTTGAGGCGGATGTGAGCTTCCCGGTCGTGCGGAAGTTCATGGACGACGTCACGGAGCAGGCGGTTGGCGAGAAGGTGCTCAAGGCGCTCAATCCGAGCGAGCAGGTGGTGGGCATCGTCTATCAGGAGCTTGTGAACCTGATGGGGCCGGTGGATCATTCGATGCACCTGCGCGGGCAGAACGAAGTGACCGTGCTGATGATGTGCGGGCTGCAGGGGTCGGGGAAGACGACGACGACCGGCAAGCTTGGGCGAATGCTGAAGCAGCGCGGGCGGCGGCCGCTCTTGGTGGCGTGCGATCTTCAGCGTCCGGCGGCTATTGATCAGCTGCATGTGCTTGGTGAGCAGCTTGAGATTCCGGTTTATTCGGATCGCACGAATAAGGATCCAGTGGCCGTGGCGAACGCGGCGGTGCGCGAGGCGAAGAAGCACAACGCGGATGTTGTGATTCTCGATACGGCCGGGCGGTTGCACATTGATGATGAGTTGATGGGGCAGCTTGAGCGGATCGATCGGCAGATCGGGCCGCAGCAGGTGTATCTCGTCGTCGATAGCATGACGGGTCAGGATGCGGTCAACAGCGCGAAGGTTTTCAACGAGAAGCTCGAGCTCGACGGCGTCATCCTCACGAAGCTCGATGGCGACGCGCGTGGCGGTGCGGCGCTCTCAGTCAAGCAAGTCACGGGTGTGCCGATCAAGTTCATTGGCACCGGCGAGCATTTGGATGCGCTCGAGGAGTTTCATCCGGACCGGATGGCGGGGCGGATTTTGGGGCAGGGCGACTTGCTCTCGCTCGTTGAGAAGGCGCAGCAGGAATTCGATCAGGAGGAGATGCGGGTCGCCGAGGAGCGGCTGAGTAAGGGCCAGTTCACGCTGGAAGATTTTCGGAAGCAGCTCGCGCAGATTGGTAAGCTCGGTCCGCTGCAAAAGGTCATGGGACTTATCCCGGGCATGAGTCAAATGACCGAGATGATGGGGGACACTGATCACGAAAAAGATATGAAGCGGCTGTTCGGAATCATCGATTCGATGACGCCGGCGGAGCGGAAGAATCCTACGAAAATCATTGATCAACCTCGGCGGCGACGTATTGCCGCGGGTGCTGGTGTTGAACCGCGCGAAGTTGCCGATTTGGTGAAGCAATTTGACGCGATGGCACAGATGATGACCTCGCTAGCAGGCAAAGGCATGCGCGAGCGGATGAAAATGGTCAAGGAAATGCAGTCGGGGATGATGCAGAATCCGAACGGACTGTCTAAAACGAAGGGTAGCACAGGGAAGCGTTTGACGCCGAAGGAGCGTGCGAAGCTCAAGAAGGATCGCGAGAAGGAACTGCGGAAGCGGAAGCGCGATCAGAAGCGCGGCGGCAGTTCCGAAGACAACGGCGACGACAGCGACGAGTAAGCTTGATAGTTGGTCGGCAGAACGGAACGAGGTGGAGCATGCGAGGCAACTTTGGTTGGGTGATGTCTTGCTCGGTTGTTGCGGGTCTCGCGGTCGTTAGTTCAGCGCTCGCGGTGGAGCGGGACTTTTCGATCGTCACGGCTCAGAGCAACATTGCCATTTCTGGGACGGTCACGACTTCTTTCGGCACAGTGCCAATTCAGCCTCAGGGCACCGGAAGTTTGACGACTTCTTACACTGGCACCGTGAAGACTGACCTGGGCACGAGTGACATAACTTTCTTGAGTGGGAGTTCTATCAGCGCGAATGTGAACGGGAGTTGGAAGCCGGACAGCAGCGCGAACGACGTGGCAGCGGCAGCCGATTACGGCGGAAAAATTGCTTACACGTTTGGGCCAATCACGCTCGAGTCGGCGAACTTCGCTGGGCGAAACTTTATCGCTGGTGTTACGAGCAGTGCGTTGCCGTTGGACTCTGGCGGGCACTTCGATTTGTCGTCGGCGAATGTGAACTTCGCGAGCGGTAATCTCGCGTACCACGATTCATCGGGCAATCTCATCGGCACGCTAGATATTGCCGGCAAGAGTTCGACCTTGAGCGGAAACGGTACGCTGAGCTCAGTGTCACAAAGTGGTAACACGACCGCGACGCTCACGGTTCCGGTCAACTCGACGTTTGAGTTTTCGCCGCAAAGCGGGGTTACGATCGACTTCACGCTCACTGGCACGCTTATTGGCCAGGTGACGTTCGCTACTGGATTGCCGGGTGATTACAACCAGAATGGCGTGGTGGACGCCGCGGATTATGTAGCATGGCGGAAGGGTATTTTGGTTGCTTCGACAACCGCTAACTACGACTTGTGGCGGTCGAATTTTGGCGCTCACGCGGGGAGTGGGAGCGGCATATCGAGTGAATCGGAGGTGCCAGAGCCGAAGGCACTTCTGGTGATAGGCGGACTAATTGTTGCGGTTGCCGCAGGTCGATCATTTCGCGCGAACCACGAGATTTGCGGCAGATCGTCGTAGTTCTGCCTTGTGGTTTGGAGGACGGCGAGGCGGCTGATAGAATGTCGGCCGCAGATGTGGGGGGTGTTCTGCTCTGACTCCCCCAAGCGAAATCATCTATGAGCGCTCTTCGCCGGAACGCATCAGTCGGTGTCTCAACATTGACTGTGTTACTTTCTTGTTCCCTCTTTCGTCCGATTCCTGCTGGCGCTGCAACGCGTTTTTGGCGGGACGCTGTTGCGAACGGCAATTGGAGTTCAGCGAGCGACTGGAGCAACAGTAGTTCGGCCGGCGCCGGTACGACGGATGGCGGGGTGCCTGCTGCGTCGGACGTTGTGCGGATAGAAAACTCGGACGGTGTGGCACACACAGTGACGCTCGACGTCACGACGCCGACACTTGGTTTGATGACGATCAATCAGTCAGCGACCACTGGGTCGGCCTTCGATACGCTCTCGATCACTAGCAATGTCGGCCTGAATCCGGGGGCGCTCTTGGTCGGTGGATTTGCGAACGGGGTCGCGACGACTGGCGGCCGTGGCGCGGTGACGCAGTCAGCCGGGACCGTGACGGTGGGTTCGGGCGGCGATTTGGTGATTGGCTATGGCGTCGGCTCGGTCGGCACCTACGTGCTCAGCGGTGCTGGTGCGTTCGTCGCTCCGCAGTCGGAGTTCATTGGCTTTAACGGCGGCGGCACGTTTACTCAGTCGGGTGGCACCAACACGGTTCAGTCGGGCAACATCGGATTCTTCGACGTCGGCTTTCAGGCGGGATCAAACGGCGCCTACAACCTGAGCGGCGGACAACTCAGCGTAAGCAAGAGTGAAATTATCGGCGATTCGGGTACCGGGGTGTTCACGCAGACGGGTGGCACGAACACGCTCAACAATTTGAACAGCATGTTCCTAGGCAACAGTAGCGGCGGTAGCGGCACGTATACCGCGATGGGGACGGCGTCGCTCGGTGTGGGTGGCGATCTGAATGTCGGTTTCGCGGCAAGCGGTGCGGGCATTCTCAATGTGCAGGATACGGCGGACGTGGAAATCTCGGGTGCTCTTAATATCGGCGCCGGCGACCACGTGAATTTGAGCAGCGGCACGTTGGGCTTCAACGGCTACTCGCGCAATGCCACGGGCGTTTTCAATTTCACCGGCGGAACGGTTTTTCTGCGAAACGATCGGGTTCTGAGCAGCGATTTGACGATCCTGGATATTTTCCCCGGTCTTAATATTGCCAACGGGCGGAATCTCACCATCGGGGGCGTCGCTACCATTGGGTCTACCGTGACGGTTAGTAACGCTGAATTTGACGCGAATAGCGGTCTCCGCGTGGGAGCGACTGGTCATGCTAGCGGGACACTGAATCTTCAGAACGGAGCGATTGCCAAAGATTTTGGTGTGAGCCTTGCCCACGATACAAGTACGTTCGGGGTTGCGAATGTCAGCGGGATTGGTACGACCTGGAACACGATCGATATATATGTGGGCGACTCGGGCCAAGGGACACTTTCGATCACCGGTGGCGCGACGGTGAACAGCAACGATGCCTACATTGGATTTGCGAATAATTCCATTGTGAGCACGGCTACCGTCAGTGGTGCGGGATCGACTTGGAACGCGTTCTATCTCAACATCGGAAATGGCAATAGTGGGCGCGCGAATACGCTGACTGTGAGCAATAACGGGCTCGTCAATGTGCAGACACAACTCGTCATCTCTCCCGCCTGCAAGCTGATCTTGAATGGCGGCACGGTACATTTTGATTCTCTCCAAAACACAGGAACGCTCGAATTTGATGCGGGAACGATCGACCTTACGGGCAGTCGCACGATCGGCGGCTCGGATGCGGTGATTAATCAGTACTTTGGAATCTCGCCCATTCTTGGCGCTGGTAAGGGTTTGACGATCGATGCGACGGCGACGATTTCTACGGGCTTCACGCTCAACGGCGGCAAACTTACGGCGACGAACATTGTGGCGAACGGACCGCTGCAGTTCAGCGGCGGTGTGTTGGAGCTGACGGGTGGCACGATTACTGGAATTTCGAATCTCGGGATTCCGACGAACGGGGAATTTCGCGCTCGGGGAACGCAGGCGTTCCGCGTGAATGGCGCAGCGGATTCGACGATTACGGCGACTGGCGCGTTGTCGATTGGTGATTCAACGCTGGTGAATGGCTTTAGCACGCAAGGTACGCTCGCCGTGGGGGCGAACAACGTAACGGTTCTGGATTCGAACGACGCCGTGTTCGATTCCTCCTCGCTGGTTACGATCGGTAGCGGGGCAACGGGCGGAAGTCTCGCTGCCGCCAACGGACTGACACTCGATTTTGGCGGAAACATTACGGGCTTTGGCACCGTGACCACGCCGAACAATGTGGCGAAGCCTACGATCGTGAACGGCCACGTTGCGGGAACCAACTCCACTCAGCAAATTACGATGAGTGGCTACGTGAAAGGCGTCGGCACGTTTGACAACGTGACTTTTGCCGGGACGTTCAGCCCAGGGTTTTCGCCAACAACCAGCTATGTGGGAAACGTCGGTTTCGCATCATCGAACACGCTGGTGATGGAGATCGGCGGCACGACGGCGGGTAGCCAGTACGATCAGCTCGTTTCGTCGGGGCAGCTGTCGCTGGGCGGCACGCTACAGCTGTCGCTGATCAGCGGATTTACGCCTGCGGCGGGCCAATCGTTCAACTTGTTCGATTGGCAATCAGTCGCGGGGATGTTCAGCAATTTGAGTTTGCCGACGCTGGGTAGTGGGCTCGCGTGGGATACGTCGCAGTTGTACTCGACGGGTATGGTGAGCGTGATCGGTGGCAGCACTTTGCCGGGAGACTTCAATTTGGATGGCAAGGTCGATGCGGCCGATTATGTGGCGTGGCGCAAGGGTATCCTGGTTGCGTCGACGCCAGCTAATTACAACTTGTGGCGGGCAAATTTCGGGGCGCACACAGGAAGCGGCTCACTTGAAGGTGCGGGCGTTCCTGAACCGGCGTGCGGCGTAATGCTAGTAGCGGCCGTGGGTTGCTTGCCTATGGGACGATCGCGTCGGCTTCGATTTCGATTTGGGCGTCGCCATCGATGAGGCGAGCGACTTCGACGATCGTCGTCGCGGGGCGGATTTCGCCGAAAACGCTGCCGTGGACGCGGGCGACTTCTTCCCAGGCGCTTACGTTGGTGACGTACATCCGGGTCCGGATGACGTGCTCGATTTCGCCTCCCAGCGATTCGATGGCGGCTTGGATGATGGCGAGCGAGCGGGCGGTTTGATCGGCGAGTGATTTTGAGTAAGTGCCATCAGCGTTGATGCCGACGCAGCCGGTGACGGCGATCGTATTGCCGCTGCGAACCGCGCGGCTGTAGCCCATGATGGGTTCCCACTTCGAGCCGCTCGAGGCGCACTTGCGGCCGGCGCGGTCTTGGGTGGTAATTTTGATGTCGGACATATCGTTGCCTTTGCTATTAATTCAGAATGCAATGTGATTGCCACGAAAAGGCACAAAAAGACACGAAAATAAAAGCGAATCAATTCAGAGTTCGCGGATCATCTTCTTGTGACTCTCTGTGCCCTTTTGTGGCGATTAATGAAATCCTTGCCCGGCGAGCCAGCGTTCGGCATCTAAGGCGGCCATGCAGCCGGTGCCGGCGGAGGTGATGGCCTGGCGGTAGTAGTCGTCGGCGACGTCGCCGGCGGCGAAGACGCCCTCGACGCTGGTCTCGGTGCGGTGGGGCTTCTTCCAGAGGATATAACCTTTTTCGTTGATCTCGATCTGGCCTTCTAAGAAATCGGTATTGGGCGTGTGACCGATTGCCAGGAACACGCCGGTAGCGGGCAATTCCCGTTTACCTTCACCAACTGTGCTAGCCAGTCGGACGTTCGTCACGCCATCCTTATCGTTGCCGATGACTTCGTCGAGCGTGTGATTCCACTCCATTTGAATCTTTGGGTTCGCGATCGCTCGCTCTTGCATAATCATGCTCGCCCGCAACTTATCGCGGCGAACTATCATATGGACTTTCGACGCGTACTTTGTGAGATAAGACGCCTCTTCGACGGCCGAGTCGCCACCGCCCACCACTATCAGCGGTTTGTTGCGGAAACGGGGGAGCGCGCCATCGCAGACAGCGCACGCGCTGACGCCACGGTTTTTAAAAGCATCTTCAGAAGGGAGGCCAAGATAGTTCGCCCGTGCGCCTGTCGCAATGATCAAAGAGTCCGTTTCGTATTTCCCACCTTCGAGTGTATGAACAACGAACGGACGCGACTTCAAATTCAGACTGATGACATCGTCGGTAATGATTCGCGTGCCAAAATTGGAGGCTTGCTGACGCATAAGGTTCATCAGCTCGGGGCCCGTGACAGCGTGCTTGCCCTCGTGAAGATGGAATAGTGGAATACGCTCGGGGTGAATCGCCGATTCGAGAAACGACTGGAGATCACCGCTAGGAAATCCGGGGTAATTCTCCACCTCAGTAGTGAGCGCGAGCTGGCCCAGTGGCGCCGTCCCGTTTTGATAGTTCTCTTGAGTATGGGCGCCCTCGAAAACGAGTGGCTTAAGTTCGGCGCGAGCTGCGTAAATGGCGGCCGACCAGCCAGCCGGTCCGCTTCCGATGATGATTACTTTTTCCGCCACGAGGCGATTCCTTTCCGTGAGTTGAGCGTTCGTGGCCGAATTATAGGGTTTGCGGGGCGGCGGTCCAACCGGCTCGGGTTGCTCCATTTTTGTGGCACGGTTATCGTGAAATGACACCTCGGGAGTCGTCGCTTTGAATTCACTTTGGCTTGTGATTGGATCGCTGGCGGCGTTTGCGGTCGCGTATCGGCTGTATGGCGCTTTTCTGGCGACGCGCGTGGCTATGCTCGACAATCGCCGCACGACGCCGGCTTACCGGTTGCGCGATGGCGTGGACTATCACCCCACGAATAAATGGGTGCTGTTTGGACACCATTTTGCGGCGATTGCAGGGCCGGGGCCGCTGATTGGTCCGGTGCTGGCGGCGCAGTGGGGTTTCGCGCCCGGTTTTATTTGGCTGATTATTGGCGCGTGCCTGGCGGGCGGGGTGCACGACTTCGTCATTTTGTGGGCTTCGGTGCGGCAGCGTGGGCTTAGCTTGCCGCGGATTGCTCGGCAGACGATAGGTCCCGTATCTGGCGTCACCACGAGCATTGCCACGTTGTTCATCATTGTGTGCACACTGGCGAGCGTGGGGATCGTGGTTGTCAACTCGTTGAAGGAGAGCTCGTGGGGGATGTTCACGATTGTTGTGACAATTCCCGCGGCGCTAGTGACGGGCTTGTGGATGTACAAGATTCGGCCCGGGCGGATCGCGGAGGCTTCGGTGATCGGCGTCACGATCGTGATGCTGGGCGTGATCTTGGGCCGGCCGTTTGCGATGTCGCCTTGGGGACAATCGCTGCTTTTTGAACGAAAAACGATTTCGCTGATCTTGCCGGTTTACGCGGCGATTGCTTCGATTTTGCCAGTGTGGGTGCTGATGTGCCCGCGCGATTATTTGTCGAGCTACATGAAAATTGGTGTAATTGCGGTGCTCGCGGTGGGCATTTTCGTGGCTCACCCGACGCTCAACATGCCGGCGACTACGCCGTTCATTTCGGGAGGCGGGCCGATTATAAGCGGGCCGGTGTGGCCGTTTGTGTGCATCGTGATCATGTGTGGGGCGATCTCAGGTTTTCACGCGCTGATCGCTTCGGGTACCACGCCGAAGATGATTGAGAAGGAAACGGACATTCGCCCGATCGGGTACGGGGCGATGGTGGTGGAAGGTTTCGTCGCGGTGACGGCGCTGGTGGCCGCGTGCGCGCTCGAGCCGGGCGACTATTTTCTGATCAATGCGGATCAAAATAATCCGACGCTGCACCAGCACTACGAAGACATGACCCACACTAGCCCAGAAATACTGGGCTTCGATCCGCAGCCGCGCGAGATTGGTGCGCTGGAGGCCGCCACGGAGGAGAAGCTTGCGAACAAGCCTGGCGGCGCGGTGACGCTGGCCGTCGGCATGGCCAAAGTGTTTTCGAACCTGCCGGGGATGAAGTCATTGATGGCTTATTGGTATCACTTCGTGATCATGTTCGAGGCGCTATTTATCATGACATTGCTTGAGACGGGAACGCGTGTGGCGCGGTTCGTGTTTCAAGAGGCGTTCACGTCGTTCGGTGAGGAGCAGAGTTTGCCGAAAACGCCAGCTACGGAATATGCGCCGGAAGTTGGCGAAGAGCTGAATTCCAAACATCACCTGCATCGCGTGCATTGGGGCGTGAACATCCTGATGAGCGTTATCGTGTGTGCAGCGTGGGGATATCTGCTGTACGTGGGCACGCTCGATATTCTTTGGCGGATGCTCGGTATTGCGAATCAGCTTTTGGCTACGATCGCGCTGACGGTGGGGACGACCTACTTGTTGCTCCACGCGCCGAAGCGGCGTTACGCGCTGTGCACGGGGATTCCGTTCGTGTTTATCCTGGTCACGATCGTCACGGCCAGTGTGATGAGTATTCACGGATGGTGGGCGTACGACATTCCTGCCGCCGCGGCGGCGAACGCTACCGATAAGGTATTTCTGCTGAGGATACTGTGCGTGCTCGCATCCACGATGCTAGGGCTGACGATCGTCATTGCGGCTGATGCCGTGCGCCGCTGGGTCGAGATACTTTCTGGACCCGTGCCGGCGCGCGAGCCCACTCCCGTCGCGCTTTCGTAGCATATTCCGCTACGTATCGACCATGCCGACGACTTGTATGGCCTTCCGGCCTTTGAATGCGCCGGGCTGCGCGTGAAACTTGGGGCGGCCTTCGATTGAGACCACGAGTGGGCGTGCGACGTCTTTTTCGGTCGCGATGATGTCGCCGACGCGGAGCCCGATCAGATCGGATGTGGAGATGTTCGTCTCGGCCAGATCGACGACAACTTCCACGAGCGCGTCGTTCAGCTGCGTGCTGATTCGCTTGATGTTCTCAGTAGTCGCGGATTTTTTTCCGTAGCTGACCCAGCTGTTCGACGACAAACGGTTGCTGATTCGCTCGATGGAGTTGAACGGGATGCACAGGTTCATCATGCCGCGTGCTTCGCCCAAGGTGAGCTCGAAGCTGATGAGGACAACGACTTCGTTTGGCGGGACGATCTGCACGAGTTGCGGATTGCTTTCGACGCGATCGATCGTGAGATCCAACTCCAGCACGTTACCCCAAGCTTGCTTCATCTCTTTGCAGAAGAGGTCGGTGATGCGGCCGACGAGGCGAAGTTCGATTTCGGTCAGCGGTCGGCGGATCGGAGCGCTCGAATCGTTGCCGCCGCCGAGCAGGCGATCGATGATCGGAAACAGCAGCGACAGGTTGATGTCGAGAATCAACTGGCCTTCGAGCGGAGCTGCATTGATAAGGTTGAAGCAGGTCGGGTTTTCCAGGCTGAAGACGAACTCGCTATACGTGAGCTGGTCGACGCTCGTGAGTTTCAGCTCGACGATTGTGCGGAGCAATGCCGAGAGAGAGGCGCCGAAATTGCGGCCAAATGCCTCGTGCATGGTTTGCAGCGAGCGCATTTGCTCTTTGCCCACGCGTTCGGGCCGCTTGAAATCGTAGGGCGAGACTTTTTCTTTGTGTCGTATGCGGCTGGTGGCCGCATCGGCGATAACGTCAGCCTCGCGGCTGTCCATCGCGCTCAGCAGACTTTCGACTTCGGCTTGGCTAAGAACGTCGCCACTCATCGTGCACTCCATTGCAACGAGAAAGCTTCGGTAATTCGTTGGGGCGTTGCCCCACGGCGTTTGCCCTTACTTGCGGACTTGTCCTGCTCCGTGGACCACGTACTTGTAGCTTGTGAGCTCTTCCAGTCCGCAGGGGCCGCGGGCGTGGAATTTGTCTGTGCTGATGCCGATTTCGGCGCCCAGGCCGAACTCACCACCGTCGTTGAAACGGGTGCTCGCGTTGATCATTACGGCGGCGCTATCGACCCGTGCGGCGAATTCTTGGGCAGCGGCGTCATCGGTGGTTACGATCGCATCGGTGTGTTTCGAGCCATAGCGATTGATGTGTTCGATTGCTTCATCGATGGATTCAACGACGCGGCAGGAAATGGTTGGACCCAGAAACTCCGCTGCGTAGTCGGCATCGGTTGCGGGCTTGGATTCGGGTACGAGCTCGCAGGTCCGCTCATCGCCGCGAATTTCGACGCCCTGTTCTGCGAACGCCTTGCCGATTAGTGGTAGAAACTCGCCTGCGACGTCGGCGTGGACAAGCATCGATTCGGCCGCGTTGCACACGCCCATGCGTTGGCACTTGCTGTTGATCAGGATCGACTTAGCCATCGCGAGGTCGGCGGCCGCGTCGACGTACACGTGGCAGTTGCCGTCGAAGTGTTTTATGACGGGCATCTTGGCTTCGGCTGCGACACGACGAATTAGCCCTTCGCCGCCGCGTGGAATCGCTAAATCGATGTACTGTGACATCGCCAAGAATTTGCCGACGGCAGCCCGGTCGGTCGTGTTTACGAGTTGCACGGCATTTGCGGGCAGGCCGACTTCTTCGGCGGCTTCGGCGAGCAGTTCGACGATCGCCTGGCTGGAGTGAATCGCTTCTTTGCCGCCGCGGAGGATGACTGCGTTTCCGGATTTTACGCAAATGGCGGCGGCGTCGGCGGTGACGTTTGGGCGCGACTCGTAAATGAAGAAAACTACGCCGAGCGGCACGCGGATCTTTTCGATCCGCAAGCCGTTAGGACGGTCGGTCGTGCGCATCAACTCACCAATGGGATCGGGCAAGTTGGCGATTTGCTCCAGAGCGGCAGCGATCTCTTCGATTCGCTGGCGATTGAGGCGGAGCCGGTCGATTGCAGCTTCGGTCAGTCCGTATCCGGGGGCTGCGGCCAGATCTTGGGCGTTTGCGTCTGTGATTCGCTCTTCGTTTTCGCGTAGGAGCTGGGCGGACCGCCGCAGCCATTTGTTTTTGATGTCCGTCGACGTGTTCGCGACGCGCATGGATGCCTGCTTGGCGCGTTGGGCAACCGCCGTGCAGTAGGTATCCAGATTTGGTTCTATGGCGATCGACATCGAATCAACTGATAAAGGAGCTGGCCTCAGGCCGCGTCGAACCCATTAAGTATCGGCAATTTCAGGACTTGGGTCAATGTTGGCTTTATCGGGAAGCGGCCTTCAAAACGGGATTTAAGCCCCGAATGGGTGTTAATTGAGGCCGCCGGTCGCCACGAAGGAGACGAGCGCTTCGCGGACGGCTCGTACATCGTGGACACGCGCGATTTGGACGCCTTGGATGGCCAAGCTTAGCGTCGCGCCGATGTTTGCATTCGTACGATCCGCCTGTTTATCGCCGAGGAGTTTTCCCAAAAAACCCTTTCGCGAGTGGCCGACCAGTAGGGGGCAACCCAACGCGTGGAACTCGTGGCAATGACACATGAGTGTGATGTTATGTTCGTGCGTTTTGCCGAATCCGGTGCCCGGGTCGAGGCAGATGCGTTCTCGCGGAATGCCGGCGGCTTCCAATGAGTCGCGGCGATCGCGGAGGAACTGGCGAACTTCGGCGACTACGTCGCCGTAGTTTGGGGCATTCTGCATGGTCTGCGGCGTGCCCTGCATGTGCATGGCGCACACGCCGGCGCGGGTTTCATTGGCCACTTCGATCATCTGTGGATCGCCGGTCAACGCGGTAACGTCGTTGATGATTTCGGCCCCGGCTGCGATTGCCGCTCGAGCGACCGTGGCTTTGGAGGTGTCGATGGAGAGTGGAATCGTTACTTGGCGCGCGATTGCTTCGATGACCGGCAGAATGCGTTGCAGTTCTTCACGCTCGGAGACCAGTTCGGCGTAGGGGCGCGTGCTTTCACCGCCGATGTCCAGGATGTCGGCGCCATCGGCGACGAGCTGTAGTGCGTGAGCGATTGCTGCGGCGGGGTCAAAAAAATGGCCGCCGTCGGAGAAGCTATCTGGCGTGACGTTGATGATGCCCATTAACAGGGGGCGGCGCGGGAAGTCGAATGTGCGCGAGCGGATCTGCCAATGCTGTGCGCGCGGGTAGGGGAGTGCGGAGGGCATTCATTCAGGGTAGTCGTAGGCGGGCGGATTGGCCACGTTGCGAGAGAAATCGGGCCGACCTCGACTATCGTCGCGGTGCCCGCGGTCCGGCTATTGCGCGCGTGGAAACCGTGGGGATTACCAGGGTGTTTCCATGGTGCCTACGATTTGCTGGGCGAGGCGGACGATCGCTTGCTGTTGTTGGGTTGCGACCGATTGGCCGGCTTCGGGGATGATGTTCGAGGTGGCGCTGATGGCCACGGCTTCTGGCGGGACGGGGATGGATTGGGTGGGTATGATTTGCAAACGGCGGCGGTTGAGCCAATTGACCTGAGTCCGAATTTCGTTTTCGCTGACGCGGGCATCATCGAACGCGTTTCGAACGAGCGCTTTTCGCGTGTCTCTTGTCAATTTCACGGAGAGGATACTGTCGGCATTCGGAGTGCTCACGACCTTATAGGGAGTTTTGAGCTCGATCTCTTTGCAGACGGCTTCCGTCAAGCGTTCGCCGAGGTCTCGGCGGTAGCTGTCGGATTCGATCATCGGGACGTAGACCGTCGCGATATCGGGCGCGTAGAGAGAGGCGGTGCCTACCTGGTAGCCGATGCAGCCGGATAGCAACACGCATTGCGAAATGCAGATCGCGAAATGCAAAATGCAAATTCGGCGCAGGGGCGATGACGCGCGGGGTGAAGAGCTCATGCCGTTATTTTGTCGTCGTCGGGTCCGGGTTCGTATCCGACGTCCCGCTCTTGTCTGGAAGTTCGGCCAGGCGAGTGCCTTTGTTCTGCAATTCGGGGATCCGCGCGACGCGCGTTCGTTCGCGATTCTCCGGGAGCTTGTCTATCAAGAATGCCAGCTTCTTCGGGGGTTCGTCTGGCAAATCTTTGATTGACGCCACGCGATCAGTGGCTTTCTTCGCGACTTCCGTGTTGGGATATTTTTTGATCACCTGTGCGTAGTAGAATTTCGCGGCGCCGTAATCTTCCTTGTAATCGTAGTAAGCAGCCATGCGGTAATCGCGGCTTGCGATTTCCATGTTGAGCTGCCCTTCGACCGTGCCCAGGCGATCTTTTTCTTCCTTGCTGAGGCGTCCGGAGAATTGCGAATTCAGTTGCTTGACGAGGGTTTTGGCTTCTTCCAGAGGAGCGCCGTCGTAGTCTTGGCCCTGATATTTTCGTAACTTGGCTTGCAGGCCGAGGAGATGCGCTTCGAACTGGAGCTCGCTGCGCGGGTATTCTTTCCGAAGCAGCGTGTAGTTGTAATCGGCTTCTTCGAATTGGCCGTAGCGGAAGTAGATGTTGGCAGTGGCCATGATCGCGTCGTCGGCACGCGGCCCGGTGGGGTCATTCAAGCGAATGCTTTCGTATGTTTTGATGGCGTGACCGATCGTATCGAACCAAGGCCGCGTTTTATCAGTGGCATTGGGCGTTAGTTCGTAGTGATGATACTCGGCGTCTTTTTCTTCCCAGTAGCGGGCGATTTTCCACTCGCGGTCGATCACGGTGTCCATGTACCGCGTGTTGGCGTATTCTTTGACGAGTTCGTCGTAGGCGTCGCGGGCGTGGATGTAGTCGTCGGCGAAGAAGTAGCTCTCGGCGCGCATGAACATGGCGTCTTGCTCGATTTGAGCATGCGGGCCGCGAGACACGGCAGTTTCGAATTGCTGTGCCGCTTCTTTGAATTTCTTGGCACGGAAGGCTTGATCGCCAAGGACGTATGACTGGCGGGCGAACTGCTCGTTGGGTCCGTAGCCGATCGCGGTCTTGACCTTGTCGTACTGAACGCGCGGATCGAGGCCCGGCAACAGGCCGACTTCTTCCGTGCCCTCGCCCGCGGCGATGACCGCCTCTGGCGCGATGGGAGCGGCAATTGGTCTTCCGTTGCCATCGAAATAGCCGTCGACGCCAGGGACGCGGTAACCTTGGCCGGCATCGAAGACAGCGAGCTTTTTATTTTCTTTCCACCATTGCGCGGTGCCGGGCTTGCTCGCCGCGGGGTCGCTGCTCCAGGGCCAAGCGCACGACTCGCGAATGGGCGCGGCGTTGAGCAGCGCGAATGCCGTGATGAGCGCAATCGCGAACTTGGCGCGAGCGCGAAGCGGTCCACGGAGCGGCAGAGAAGAACCTGTACTCATGCGAGAGATCAGCGCGGGAGCGGAGATATCCGGACGACGAGGGCGGGAAAATACGCGGCATGCTGGCGCGACGTCAAGAGCAGAGCGACGATTCGCCGAGGATACTTGCCAGCATCGCTGACACCGGCTGGAGTTTCGCAGTGCTTACACTGCTTCCAGCGATTCTTGTCGAACTCGCTCGAGACGCACTCGATTTACGCGGCGGCGAGTAGCTTCCAGCACAGTAAGGCGAACCGAATCTTGCCAGGTGATAGTTTCGCCGACTGCTGGCACGCGACCGAATTCGGCGAAGACGAAGCCGCCGATCGTGTCGAAATCGTCGTTCTCCGGCAGATCGAAGGACATGACGGAATTGATATCATCGACATGGGCGCGGCCGACAGCGACGCAGGTGTCGTCGTCGATTTTGCGGATTTCCTCTTCGGACTTTTGATCGTACTCGTCGTCGATCTCGCCGACGATTTCCTCGAGCACATCTTCAATGGTGACCAGGCCGGAGACGCCGCCGAATTCATCGAGGACTACGGCGATGTGCGTGCGACTTTTCTGAAACAAGTTGAGGAGATCGTCGACGGGTTTCGTTTCGGGAACGAACTGCGGCTTTCGGAGCATCTCGTCAACGGGGCGTCGTTTTTCGCCCGCAGGCTTCGCCAATTCCGGCAGCAAGTCTTTGCTGTAAAGAATGCCGATGATTTCGTCGCGCGAATTGCCGTACACGGGTACGCGGGTGTGGCCCCATTCGATGAGGGTTTCCACGATCTCATCCCAGGGCGTATCGGCCTGGATCATGTGCATATCGGTGCGCGGTGTCATGATGTTCGAGACCACGGCATCGCCGAGCTCCATCACGCCCTCGATCATTTCGCGGGCTTCCTCTTCCAGCAGGCCTTCGCGGTGGCCTTCGCTGACAATAGTGCGAATTTCTTCTTCGAAAGATTCTTCACTCGGTTCCGAAGGCGATCGCCCCGCCACGCGATGTAGCATTCGATCAACGATGCCGGCGCCCCACACGAGCGGAGCAGCCAACTTGCCGGCAAAACTCCACACGGACCAAGTTGAGTAGAGAAAGCGAGCGGCTCCCACGCGTGCAACCGACCAGGGAAGCCAGACGGTAGTTATGGCCGCGATTTGACCGAGCACGATGGCGGTGGCAACGAGCACGAGCCAAGGCTGCGAGTCGGTGTCAGCCGATTCGAGCCAGCACCACAGCATTCCGCTACTTAGCGAGAATGCCAGGAAGATCGCGACGAACATTTCGACGCCGAGGGCGACGCGCTCGTGGTCGCGGAGAATATCGGCGAACCGCTCCGGATTTTCATGCTGTTGGCAGATTTGCTCTAGTTCGTGGCGGGAAAACGAGTGGAGCGATCGCGCGGCGATGGCGGAGATGCAGGCCGCCACGAGGCTCGCCGCGGCGAGCCAAAGAAATGCACTTAACATCACGGCGTCGTCGCTCCGTCGGGTACTTCGCCGCCGTGTGCTTCATTTACTGGCTCGTCGCCGCAACAGTTGCGGAACGTCGCATCCCAACCGAACTCGCCCAAAAACTGAGCTTCGGCAAGCCGCATTTCGCGCGCTTCGGAAGGCGTTTTATCCCTATAGCCAACCAAGTGCAACATGCCGTGAATTACGTAGAGCAACTGCTCGGCGGCCGGGGTGCAACCCAATTCGGCAGCGGCGGACGCGGCTGTATCGGCGCTGATGATCACTTCGCCTTCGAGGTGATTGCCGTCGTCTTGGAGGGCGAAACTGAGGACATCGGTCGGGTAATCGTGGTTCAGAAACTGCCGATTCAGTTCGTGGATCGCTTCGTCATCCACGATCGCTAGGCTAATCATGGCAGATGTGAAATCCGACTCCCGCAGAACGGCCCGTGCTGCCGCGATCAATTGCTCTTCGTCGATGGCGTGCTTTGACTGGCCGTTCGAAAGCAATACTTCGAAATCGTTCGACGGGCACAGTTCGGTGATCGATTCGTCGGACATAGTGACTCTACCCGCAAGCAAGCTTGCTTACGATACGCTAAGCCGTCTCCTGATCCGGATATTTCACGCGGCCATGATACACGGCCGTGAGCGACTTCACCAAACTATCGCCGATGCGGCGAACCTCTTCGAGCGTGAGCCCGCATTCGTCGAATTGGCCGTCGAGGAGCCGCTTGCGGCTGATGTCGTCGACGAGGCTTTCGATGCGCGAGGGGGTTGGTTCGACCAGTACGCGGCTGGCGCTTTCGACGGCGTCGGCCATCATGAGGATGCCGGCTTCTTTGGTCTGCGGTTTCGGCCCTGGGTAGCGGAAGGAGCTTTCGTCCACATCCGCGCTATCGGGATTCGCCTTCTTACTTTCGCTGGCCTGGCGGTAGAAGTATTCGACCAGCGTCGTGCCGTGGTGTTGTTGAATGAAGTCGATGATGGGTTCGGGAATCTTCGCCTGCCGTGCGA
>Ga0206917_1155_pt1 | contig 16955 bp, 11 predicted proteins | sample Alteio_BWOrgHeat_68_FD_152931 | JGI IMG/M metagenome (GOLD analysis project Ga0206917, IMG submission 152931) | Enriched cells from forest soil in Barre Woods Harvard Forest LTER site, Petersham, Massachusetts, United States -... | ecosystem: Environmental > Terrestrial > Soil > Temperate forest >...
CACTGCCCCTGCGCCACAACTCTGGTTTGACGGAGGGCACTGAGTGCTCCCGACGCCCTATATTTATGACGCAGAATCCGTTGGAATTGAGCGGGACATAACTGCCATCAATACTCTCAATCAGTGAAATTGCAAGCCGGCTCCGCATGCCGCCATAAGTTCCGAGGACGGCTACCGCCACTCCACTTTGCACTTCGGATGCGCATCAGAGAATCGCCTAACCGCTTCCGGAGACACATCTCTCTTGGCGATTCGTATGATGTCAATCTGCGGCATCGCGTTCAGCACATCCAGATCTGCATCGGAAATTCCGGAGTTGTACAACCCAAGGCATGTCACGGCTGCCAGTCCGCTCAACTCTGAAATGCCTTCGTGCGAAATAGGGCATCCATTAAGCTCCAAAATGCCGAGATCCTTTAGCCGTCCAGCCGTGACATTCCGGCGCCTGTCACACGAGTCCCGTTCAACTTTATCCATCTCAGATTCGGAAGCTCGACTAAATAGTCGATGCATTTGTCGGTTACTTCCGTGCCGTCCAGATCGACGCCAACCAAACTTTTCAAGGCTTGCAGTTGTTGGATGCCGTCATCTGAGATGCGGTTCTGTACTCGGTTTGGAATCGGCGTCCCGCCGAAATAAACCTCATTCGCTAGATCAAGTGTCCGAATTCGACGAAGTCCTCGAAGGAACGTAAGGTCGGTATCTGTGGCTCAGGGCGTGCATCGAGCGTTCACAGCAGTCCATCAATCTGTTCCAGATAAAGAAAGTCGCGGCTCGGTATGAACTAGAAACAGTTCCATGCGAAGACTCGTAATTGGCGTGACCTGGGAATTCGGTGACGAGCATTGCGCACGAGAGCGGCACGTCCAGGGGTCCGCGATCGTCATTATGTGGCCGGGAATAGCTGGTTGTATATACAACCGTTTGGCACGGTTTTGGGAGTTTTGGCTGCGAACGCCCGCGCTCATTTGAGGCCGGAAAAATAGATAATTCCGCACTTCTGCGGAAATCTGGAGATTACCCAGTTTGTTTTAGCAAACCGGCGCTTTCGACCACTCAGCCACCTCTCCGAGGCGGCGTAGCCGAGTTAACGGACGCCGCGTGGAAGTCTTATTATTTTACCGCGATTGGCGAATGTCGCAAGTGGAACTGCGGCCGAACAGGGCGGCCGGCCGAATTCTTGCCTAAACGCTTTTCGCCGACTATTTTGTGGCGATCCGCATTGCGTAGAACGATCGCCATACGAAAACCAGGGCGACGACAAACAGCACGGCCGCCCAGAGCAGTCGCCAAGTGGGGTCGATTTCAATCGCCAATTCGACGGCGAGCAGGCCGAAGAGCGTGGTGAATTTGATAATCGGGTTGAGTGCGACAGACGACGTGTCCTTGAACGGGTCGCCGACCGTGTCGCCAACGACAGTCGCCGCGTGGAGCGGCGTTCCCTTCTCGCGCAAGTTCACCTCGACGATTTTCTTGGCGTTGTCCCACGCACCGCCGGCGTTGGCCATGAAAATAGCCTGGTACAAACCGAAGATCGCGATGGAAATCAAATAGCCGATGAAGAAGTATTCGTTTAGGCACGCAAACGCAAGCGTGATGAAAAACACCGCGAGGAAGATATTGAACATGCCGCGCTGGGCGTACTTGGTACAAATTGCCACGACCCGCTTACTATCTTCAATCGAAGCACTTTTGGCAGCGCTGTCCAAGCGAATATTCGCTTTGATGAATTCAACGGCCCGGTAAGCGCCGGTGACCACCGCTTGTGTGGACGCTCCCGTAAACCAGTAAATTACCGCCCCGCCTGTAATCAGGCCGAGCAAGAACGGTGGGTACAACAGCGACAAATTGAACATTGCCACTTTGTCGGACATTCCATCCGTGAGCAACATGATAATCGAGAAAATTAACGTAGTTGCGCCGACCACTGCGGTGCCGATGAGAACGGGTTTCGCCGTGGCCTTGAATGTATTCCCGGCTCCGTCGTTCTCCTCAAGGAAGTGCTTGCCTCTTTCGAAGTCTGGATCGAAGCCGAATTCGTCATTCACTTCCCGGCGAGCATTCGGTTGGCTGGCGATCGTCGAAAGTTCGAAGACCGACTGAGCGTTATCCGCCACTGGCCCGTAAGAGTCGACCGCGATGGTCACAGGCCCCATGCCGAGGAATCCGAACGCCACGAGGCCGAACGCAAACACGGCAGGAGCGATCATCAAGTGTTCCAACGAGCCAACGCCGTTCCCGACGGCGCCGGAAATCGCAACGAAGTAGGCAATGCCCATCAGGCCCGCGATGACCAAGCCCATCCAGAAGGCGCTAAAATTGCCGGCCGTCAAACCGGACAGAATATTGAGCGAGGCGCCACCTTCTCGCGAGCATGCTACGACTTCCTTCACATGGGAAGAGTTGGTCGAAGTGAATATCTTAACGAGCTCGGGAATGATCGCCCCAGCCAACGTGCCGCACGTGATGATCGTGGCGAGCTTCCACCACAGCGTCCCATCTCCCAAATCGCGAATCAGTAGAACAGACGCGATGTAGGTCATCGCGACGGAAATAATCGAGGTCAACCACACGAGCGACGTAAGGGGCTTTTCGAAGTCCATAACGTCTGCTTGTTCGTATTTTGCTTTGGCGACACGCTCGTTAATTGCGTAGGCCACCACGCTGGTGATGACCATCAATACACGCATCACGAAAATCCAAACCAGCAATTTGACTTGATCGGGCGCCGCCGCGGCCTGGGCGGCAGCGCGTTGTGCTTCGGTCGCAGTCTTCATCGTTACGCCGGACGGCAAATACAGCGGCGTAATCGCCAGCATAATGAATACGATCAACGCCACGCCTGTAACGCCGTAGGTTTCGAAACCATCGGCCGTCGGACCTACCGAGTCGCCAGCATTGTCGCCGGTGCAGTCGGCGATAACGCCAGGATTGCGGGCGTCGTCTTCATCGATATTGAAGACGATTTTCATTAAGTCGGCGCCAATGTCGGCGATTTTCGTGAAAATACCACCGGCGATACGCAGTGCGGCCGCGCCGAGCGATTCGCCGATTGCGAAACCAATGAAACATGGCCCTGCGTAATCCCGCGGAACGAACAACAGAATCGACAGCATGATCGCGAGCTCAACGCTGATCAGCAGCGTGCCGATACTGATACCGGCCTGCAGCGGAATCGCATAAACAGGAAAGGGCTTGCCGCGCAAGCTGGCAAAAGCCGCGCGCGAATTCGCATACGTGTTGATACGGATTCCGAACCACGCCACGCCGTAACTGCCGGCGATACCAATCAGGCTAAATGCCACAATCGTCGCGACGCGGTCGGTCGGCATACCCTTCAGCCAACCGAAATAGATCACCATCACTGCGCCGATAAACAGCTCGAGCAACAGGATGAATTTGCCTTGCGTAATCAGGTAAGTCTTGCACGTTTCGTAGATCAGCTCCGAGATATCGCGCATCGAGCGATGAACGGGCAAGTTCCGAAGCTTCACGAACGTGACGAGGCCGAAGGCGACACCCACGAACGAAATGACGAGACCCACCATCAAAAGGGTCCGGCCACTCACTCCCCCCAGGAATGAAACGCTTCCCATATCGGGAAGAACGAGGTCCGCTTCGCTTGCTGCCGCGGTAGATACACTTAGCAAAAGCATGAGCGCCGCGGCGCTGGCCTGAGTGAGAAAACGCTTCACGATGCGACAGACCTCCACAAACGAAAAACTATAATGACAAGACCAGCGATGCGATGAAGTTCCCCGAGGGGGCTGAAGCTCGCACCACGATGGCCCGGCTCACCGCCGCAACTCATTGGAACCGACCATTTTAGAAACATCCGGCGCCGTTGCGGGCAGGGTGGATAGACAACTGTAGCACACCGATAGGCAGCCCGACTACCGCCATTTTCCCAGTAGATTGCTCGTTCTACGACGGGTGGAGCAGTGGGAGCTAAAAATCAATAGTTCGGATGCGCTAAACGTTGAATCGCGCCCGTCCCTAGATAAGCAATCTGCGATAAAGATTCGCACCAGTTCTGAATGACTAAGCCGACATTCGCGTTGCGATCGATTTGCTCGAGAGCAAGCAAGCACGCGTCGAGTTCCGACACCGCAGCTAACATGCCACTTTCCGGCATTTCGCGCAACGTGCCGCGATAAAAATCCAGCGCGAATCCAATAATAATACGCAGGCGCTCCCGGCGCTGGGCCGCTTCTTTGCCTGCGTCATCTGTGCAAGATTGCACGCTACGCGCTAGGCGAACGCTGTCGACTCGCGCCGCACGCAGTGCCGCCAGGAAGTGTTCACGAAACTTCCAAAGTTCCGGATCGGCAAGCTGCTTGGCGCGCTCCAGGCTGCCATCGCTAAGCCCCGCCATCTGCGCGGCAAACGCCGGATCGGAAACGATACCGGTGGCAATTAGAAGATTCGCAACCGTCTCGGTCTCCAACGGCTGAAACCGCATGACCTGCGACCGCGATCGAATTGTCGGCAGCTGCCGGCTCGGGCTGGTGCCAATGAGAATCAACAGCGCGCTCGGCGGCGGCTCTTCGAGCGTTTTGAGCAGGCAATTTGCGCTGGCGATTCCGAAGTGGTCGGCGTCGTCGACAATCGCCACTTTCCGCCGTCCAAAGAACGGACGCATCCCGAGTCGATGACACAGGCCTTCCTGATTGCGATGCTCGCGGTCTCCAATGAACAGCTCGATCGGCAACGTCGCCTTATCGGCCGGCAAGCCGACGACGTCCAGATCCGGATGATTCCCGCCAGCAAACAAACGGCACGATTCGCAATCGCCGCAGGGCGTCAGGCTGGCTTCCGAGGCATTAGTGCATAACAGTGCGTGGGCCAATTCGAGCGCAAAACGTCGCTTACCAATACCGGGCGGGCCCACAAACAAATAGGTGCTTGCCAATCGGCCTGCGCGAAGCGTCTGCCGAAATCGTTCGGCAATCTCATCGTGTCCGTAAATGCCTTGCCACATGGATGAACCGCCGGCCGATCGCGATGCAGTAATTCTTAGGTCGAAAGCGAATCAATGTATACTGAAACTGCACTGTTTTAACACGGAACGAACGGCACTTCGATGGCCTCTGCCGATCCGCGACATATGATTGCATGCCCCCGCTGCAAAGCACGCTTTGCCGTGCCTGCGTCGTTGGTGGGACGACGGGCGCGGTGCGACTCGTGCAACGAGCCGTTTGTGGTGCCTGCGCTGGATACTTCAACCGTAATAGAACTTCGGCCAGAGGCGGCCTCACCAAAAAATCCGGCTTCTCAACAAGTATCTCAACCAACGGCAAAGCCCAAACCGGCGAGCGAGCTGCAACTCGTCGGCTTCGAATGTCGCGTGTGTGGAACGCGTCTCTATGGCCCCGCGGATAAGGTCGGCAAAAAACTCAAGTGTCCCGATTGCGGCGCCGGTACCGTAATTCCCGAACCGCCGAAGCCCAAGGAGAAAGTGATGCCCGCCGCGTTGGAAGGCGAGCAGTACGAATTGTGGGACATCGACGAGCAGCCGCTGCCTAGCGAGACGGTTGCCTCCCAGCCGCGATACATCAACATCAGTTGCCGAATATGCGGCTCACTTATTACGGCGCGGGTTGAGCAGGTGGGCGAGCAAATCGCCTGCCATGATTGCGATACGATACATGTCGTGCCGAAGCCGGCGCTCCCCGCTAAGAAAGTTTCGGTGCTCGCGTCCGATTCACAAACCCCGAAGCTCGACCCCAACGCTCACCCAGGCGAACGGCCGTTCGTGATGCCGACCTCTCACCGGCTCACGATGGTCGAAGAACGGCAGGAAGCCGAGTACGCCGCTGCCGCGCACAAGGCCCAACAAACGGGCAAGCGAATGATGCTCGACACGCGCGGCCGTCCGACCTTGCCGCCGTACCCATTGCTGACAGGAATCGTTGGTTTCCCGTTCACCCCCGGTGTGCCCTCAAGATGGATTGTGCTGACGCTCACTTTAGTCCTATGGGGTGGAGTGCTCATCGACGGCGTGGGCGCTTGGATCAATTGGGCCGTGAAACCCGTCGGTGTCGAGGCGGCCTTTGCCGGACTTGTGGAGACATTCTGCGCGCTTCCAGTCGCGATCGTCTGGTACGCCGCGGTTTCCAGCATTGTCATCGCAATCTTTTCGCAGAGCTCCGTAGGCGCGCGGCGAGTCGAAGACTGGCCGTCGTTGAATTTCATCCACTCGATGGGTGAAATGTTTCCGCTTGCCATCGCCGTTACGTTCTGTGCGGCGCCAGGCTGGGCGATCGGGCATTTGTTTGCAGAAGAACTGTGGCAAGAGATGCTGCCCGGCGGAATAACGCTGATCTTAGGATTGCCGATCGTACTACTGTCGCAGCTCGCCGGAAATTCAACTTGGGAATTGATCGATTTGAGAGTACTCGGCGCCGCAGTGCGCTGTCCATTCTCGATGATCCTCTTCTATTTGCAATCGGCGTGCTTATTGGCGATTTGTGCAGCCGCAGTCATCGCGACAGGGCAAAAGAACATTTACTTTACGTTGGTGACGGCGCCACTCTTGGTGGGGTGCGTCATTATTTACGCGCGGCTGCTCGGTCGGCTCGGCTGGCGGATATCGGAAAAAATCGCCGCGGACGAACCGGAAGAAGACGATAGCCCAGTCGGTCCCAAAAACTACAACCCGCCAAAGTTCTCGCAGCCCGCTAGTTGAAATACCGCACCGCGTTTTGGAAGATTCGCAACCCATCACCGGCCGGGCGCGCCGGTTCGCGGGTCCAACGCGGATGCTGCATCCAATCTACAAAACGTTCGGGATGGGGCATCAAGCCAAACACGCGACCGCTTTCGTCGCACATTCCTGCGACGTCGCCGAGCGCGCCGTTGGGATTGGCGGGGTAGGGGACCGTGGGGGCGATTGCAAACTGCGAAATCTTGATTGCAGTTTGCGCGGGCGCGGCATAGCGAAGGACGAATTTGCCCGAGCCATTCATGCGGTCGAAAACGTCGTCGTCCCGCGTCACAAACCTGCCTTCGCCATGTGCTACCGGCAATTCCAACTCTTGAATACCGTTTAAGAACGCACAGTTGCCCGGTTGAGTGCTCAAGCGTACCCACCGCGCCTCAAAATGACCAGAATCATTCGCCGCGAGCGTAGCAGTCGGACCCGCAGCGTCGCCCGCGGCAAGCAAATTCGTTTTCAAGAGTACTTGAAAGCCGTTGCAAATTCCGATGATTAATTTGCCCGCCTCGCGAAACGCCGTGAGCGTCTCGGCAAGATGATGCCGAATCTGCCCACCGAAAATCCGCCCCGCCGCAATATCGTCGCCATAGCTAAACCCGCCTGGAATGCACAACACTTGGAACTCTGACAGAAGCCCGACGTTTTCTAAAACGCGGTTCACATGCAATTTGTCGGTCAAGCCGCCCGCGAGGTCAAAGGCGTGCGCAGTCTCGGCATCGCAATTGGTGCCGGGCGCTCGAAGGATCAGGATGCGAGGTCGAACCATTTCTTATCTTCGTGAATCGATGCCAACGTGCGGGGTTTACGCGTGCATGAATGCTTTCCAAGACTGTTTCAATTCGTTGAGGCTCGCAGAAATTATAGGTCTTGCTTCCAATTGAATCTCCAACGTCGAACTCGATTGCACGGCGCCAATTTGCCGGCATTCGGTTTGATCCTGAAAGCATTTTTCAAATGCCGCCGCCGAAGCGGCCTCGACTTCGCAAACAAACCGCGTGTTCGATTCGCTGAACAGAATTGCCGCCGCGTGATCTGCATCGCTCGTGCGGGGCACGCGGTCCGCCGCGATTTGTGCTCCAAGACCGCCCGCGAAGGCCATTTCAGCGACCGCGGCAGCGAGTCCCCCTTCGCTAAGATCATGGCACGCCCGCACAAGTCCGCTCGCGATTGCCCGATGCAGCGCTGCAAAAGTGCGCCGCGCCGTTTCTGGATCGACTGTCGGCACATCTCCGCCAGACAGGTCATTTACCAGCGCGAAATGCGATCCGCCAAGTTCATTGCGTGATTCGCCGACGATGTAAATGAGGTTGCCCGACTTCTTGAGGTCCATCGTCACGCATCGGGCCACATCCTCGACTTGCCCGATCGCGCTAATCAAGAGCGAGGGCGGAATGGCGATCGTGTGGCGAGCTCCATCGTTTCCCTGGTAGCTGAATTCGTTATTCAAACTATCCTTGCCGCTGATAAACGGCGCACCCAGCGCGATTGAAACGTCGTGGCAAGCCAGGGCGGCCCGAACGAGACCTCCGAGTGTTTCCGGCCGCTCGCAGTCTCCCCAACAGAAGTTGTCGAGAATTGCGACGCGTGCCGGATCTGCGCCTACCGCCACGCAGTTGCGGAGCGCTTCATCAATCGCGCTCGCCGCCATGTGATAGGGGTCGAAATCCCCGTATCGCGGATTCATCCCGCATCCAATGACGATTCCACGCCGCGAACCCAGCACTGGCCGTAATACCGCCGCGTCGCTCGGGCCGTCGTTCGCCACTCCCACAAACGGCTTCACTACGCTGCCGCCTTGCACCTCGTGGTCGTACTGCCGTACGATCCATTCCTTACTGGCCACGTTGGGCGACGCCAAGATTCGCAGCAAGTCGTCCGTGTAGTTTTCTTTGGATGGCAATGAAAGTGGCCGCGATTGGCTCGCCGAATACGTCGCCTTCCGCACCACGGGCGGCCGACCCTTGTGAAGAAACCGCATCTCCAAATCGGCAACGCAATTGTCGCGATAATACAAATGTAGACGCCCGCTCGGCACAAACCGGCCAATCACCGTTGCCTCAACTCCTTCCGAGCGGCACAAATCGTCGATCGCGCGCCAATTCTTCTCCGGCACGGCCAGTACCATCCGCTCCTGCGCTTCAGAGATCCAAATCTCCGTGTATGAAAGTCCTTCATACTTCAGCGGTGCGCGATCCAGATGCACTTCCGCACCGATCTTCTCACCCATTTCGCCGACCGCGCTGCTGAAACCGCCGGCTCCGCAATCCGTTACCGCGTTGAATAGCCCGCGATCGCGGGCCACAAGAAGCACGTCCAGCACCTTCTTCTCTTCAATCGCATTGCCGATTTGAACCGCGCCGCCGGAAATGTGCTCGCTCTGGCTGGTAAGCTCCGCGCTCGAGAAAGTCGCCCCATGAATGCCATCGCGTCCCGTGCGACCGCCGACCGCCACGATCAAATCGCCAGGCTCCGCCTGCTTGAATGACTTATCGCGCGGTATCAGTCCAACATTCCCGCAATACACTAGCGGATTGCCCAAGTAACGCTGGTCGAAGTACACAGCCCCGTTCACCGTCGGGATTCCCATGCGGTTCCCATAGTCGCGAACGCCCTCGACGACCCCATGCATAACGCGTCGCGGGTGCAGCGTCCCAGGCGGCAATTCGCTGGCCGGCGTATCCGGCCGCGCGAAGCAAAATACGTCCGTGCTGCAAATGGGCTTCGCCCCCATCCCGGTGCCCATGATATCGCGAATGACGCCCCCTACGCCCGTGTTCGCTCCGCCGTACGGCTCAAGGGCTGACGGATGATTATGCGTTTCGACTTTGAACGCCACGTTAAACTCGTCGTCGAATCGCACGATCCCCGCATTATCTTCGAACACACTCACGCACCAGTCGTCGGCGCCGAGCCGTTCGCGAATCGCGGTCGTCGCCGCGAAGATCGTCTCCTTTAGCATGTTTTCGAATCGTCGCTCGCCGTTTTCATCGGTGTACGAAATCCGACCTGCGAGTGTCTTGTGGCTGCAATGTTCGCTCCAAGTTTGAGCAATCGTTTCCAACTCCACATCCGTCGGCTCGCGATCCAATTCTCGGAAGTGCTTCTGAATCGTCTGCATTTCCGCCAGCTGCAAATAAAGCTGGCTCTCGCGACTGAGCCGCATCAGCGCGGCGTCATCCAACTGCCGGATTGGTGTGTTGCGCGACTCGAATCGATACGGCCGCCCCAATTCCAATCGTTCAAGCTCGAGCGCGCCGATGAAGACTTGTTCTATGGCATCATTCGCCAGCAGCTTTGAACCCACCGAGAGGATTTCAGCTTCGCTCGCACCGCTTAGCCAATATTTTCGAGCGGTCGCCATCGCCGTGGGTTGGACGCCGACATCCGCAGCAGCCGCGAGTGCACTCTGTGCGACTGGATCCATCACGCCAGGCTTGAGCAGAACGGTAACACACTTGGCCCCATTTAGCGCGCCGCCGTCCGCTTGACCCTCGGTCGCTGAAAGTTGCCGAATGTTGGCGCGCTCGACGACCGAATCAACGAGCAGCTCCGCCGCCAGCTTTTCGATCTTGGCCCGATCCAGTGCATCACCTTCGACGAGATAACCGCGAGCACTCGCCACCCGCAGGTCGTTGGCTAGCCCAAATTCACGCGCTGCGGTGGCGACGCGCTCCGCAACTCGATCGAGCTGGCCCTCGGCCGGGTGAATGTCAATCTCCCAAAGCATCGCGTTCCCGCTTCCTTTTTGCGGCCGTTTCCAAAATCGAGCGCAGGGTCTCGTTATCGCCTTGTTCCAAACTTTCACGCAGCGAAGCCAGCGATTGATCTAGTAGATCTATTGCTTCCAATACGTGCTCTCGATTGGCCGTGAAGATCGCCTGCCAAAGTTCGGGATCGGCAGCAGCCACTCGCGTTGTGTCACGCCAACCACCCGCCGTAAGTGGAAGCAATTCAGTCGGCGTCGCGGCAGCCAAGGCCACTGCCGCGATGTGTGGCAAATGGCTGGTAATCGCAAGAGCTGCATCGTGCTCGGCAGGTTTCATCGTCCGCACATTCGCGCCCAACGCCTGCCAAAATCCACTCACTTCCGTAATGGCTGCCGGCCGCGTGTGTTCGGTTGGCGTAACCACAACCACGCGCCCATCGAACAGATCCCCACGTGCATGTTCCGGCCCGGTCCGATGATCACCCGCCAGCGGATGACTTCCGACAAAACGCGGCCCACTTCGTCGCGAGGCCAAGCCAGCATCCACCGCTGCCACGATCGCAGCTTTTGTACTTCCCGCATCCGTGATTAATGCTCCGGCAGGGCAGGCTGCCGAGGCTTGTACGACCCGCTCGGCAATCGTATCAACGGGCGTCGTGACGATCACGAGCTGCGCCTGCGAAACGCCATTCGCTAGATTCGTGACGCCATGGTCGATCGCGCCGACTTCGCGTGCTACGTCCAAGCTCTGCTGACGTCGTCCGATGCCAATAATCTTTTGGGCCAGCTTTCGCTCGCGAAGTGCCAGACCAATCGAGCCACCGATCAGTCCTACACCGACGATGGCTACCGTGTCATACTCGACCATGTGCGAATTCTAATTCGCTCACGCTAGGTAGGCGAGGGGCCGAGCCGAATGAATAGCGCCCACGCCGAAACACGCCGCCTCTGAAAGCAATTCCAGCAGTTTGGAGAGCGCAGTGCGCATTATTTACTTGCAGTCGGCGCCGTGAGCCCTTCGATTCGCAACGTTGTCACACGATTCGGCGGCGCAATTTCAACGATGCGGATCGCATGATTATTCGTATCTGCGACGTACAGCCGACCATTCGCGGCCGATAACCCGGCCGGTTCATTAAAATTCGCTTCCAGACCCTTATCGGAATCGTTGGTCCCGGCGCGGCCCGTCCCCGCCACTGCACGGCTGCTGTTTTTCGCTATGTCGATTTCCTTAAGTTTATTGTTGTACGTATCGGCCACATACAATTTGCCGTCAGCCCACGCAACTCCGAGCGGATGCTGAAGTCTGACCTCAGAGCCAATTCCATCCACATCGCCAAAATCGAACAGCGTATTCGTGAGCCCCACGGGCGTCCGCACTTTTCCATCAGGCTCGAAGGGCACAGCCCGAATCGTGCTCCCCTCGCTGTCCGCGACAAATAATTGCGTACCGTCCGATGTCAGCCCACTCGGCTGCGCGAACGATGCAAATCCCTCCTCATAGGGCGTCTTCGGCAGAAGTACACCATCGACGATATTCTCTCGCCCGTTCCCCGCATACGCAGCGATTTTGCTGCCATCGAGCGCCATCTTCCAAATCTGGTGCATGCCCGCCATCGCGATGAATAAGTCCTTGTCGCGATGCCAAAGCGCCCAAGGACTCGAAAGCGAGGTCGACCGCAGCTTGTTCGTTGACGGAACGGCATCGCCATCAAGCGAGCCACTATCTTTTCCAAGCACATCGGCCCAAGCGCTTCCTTTATTCCCAGTGCCCGCGACCGTCGTAACCTGAGCGGCGGGAAGATCGATCTTACGTATAAGATGGTTTTCCGTGTCTGCCACATAAAGCGCACTTTCAACGAGTGCCATGCCTTGCGGGTGATTAAAGCTACAAGCGTCGAATCCACCATCGGTATGCCCGGTCTCACCAGTTCCGACGATGCTCTGCAGCTTTCCGTTCAGCGACGCAATCACAATTCGGTTATGATTGCTATCCGCAACGAAAAGCAAATCGCCTGCCGCGTCCGCCAAAATCTTGCCAGGAAATCTCAACGGCTGCGCGGCGAGCTTCCCCTCGCCGACAAGCACCGGCCGAGGCCCTGGTTTCAGTAATCCGTGCGATTGATAAAAAGGCAGTCCGCGCTCGATCACACCTTTTATTTCTTCGAATGTCCGCTCGCCGTTGGCCGCCCATACGACGTCCCCGGCCGGATCAATTAGTACCAACGTTGGCCAGCTTCGGGCGCCGTAACGATTCCAGATCGTAAGCTGTGCGTCATTGACGACTGGGTGCTCAATCTCATAACGCAGCACTGCTTCGCGAATATTGTCCGTTATATGCTCGCCCTCGAATTTCGCCGAGTGAACGCCGATGATCACCAACTCTTTCGGAAATGTGTGCTCCAGTTTCTTGAGTTCAGGCAGCACGTGCATGCAGTTGATGCAGCAATAAGTCCAAAAATCGAGCAGGACGAATCGCCCGCGCAACTCCGGAAGCGATAGCGGTTTAGCCACATTGACCCACTCCCCGCCATCAAGCGGCGGGGCAGCAATCCGTTGCGGGTAGGGGTTTCCGAGGCTATTTGAAGGAGTGTCGACCGCCTGGGCGAACGCCGCCCCACAGCCGCCAAATCCCCCGCCAAGAACACCCAGGGCAAAGAGTGTCCAGTAGAGTCCCAAAAAATTTTGCCGCCGCCGACGTGCGGCATGCCGTTCGCCACGAATCCGCCAGGTACAAACCATGTGTCGACCCGTCGCTCGATTTTAACGAATGTATCGCCTGAACCGCCTCCGCTAGGCCCTGCGTATACAAAACGAGGTGCCTCGGGGGCCCGATGAATGTCTTTCCGCTATCACATTCTATCCATTCGGTTCCTTCGCGCTCAGTTGGCGTCCCAGGGTGGGCGCACAACGGCAATGCCGGAGTTGCCGGTGGCATTCTTTAAAACCTGCAGTCGCAATCGTTTGCGTTTCAGTCCTATAATTATGCCGATGGGGATATTATCTCCGCATTTTGCGGCAACAAGGTCACCCATAAGATTACGCGTCAGCTTTCGAGCCTGACATAGGGGGGTTGGGTCCAATGCGTATGCGCTACTACACCATTGCCGCGGCCGCGGTCATCTCGTTTATTGCGAGCTCAGGTTTCGCCGAACCCTGGGTCACGAAAATGTTCAGCGACACGAAGCACGACTTCGGCACGGTCGCTCGCGGTGCAGACACCGTCTATAAGTTCCAGGCCAAAAACATTTATAAGCAGGACATCGAGCTCCTCACCGTGAGTTCGAGTTGCGGGTGCACGACGCCCACGATCGACAAGAAAGTATTGAAGACCGGAGAAATTGGCTACGTCACCGCGACGTTCAACACGCGTACGTTTACTGGCGTACACGGTGCGACGCTCACCGTTGGAGTTCGTTGGAGCGATGGCGGTAACTGGCGGCATGCAGAAACGCAGCTTCGCGTGGATGGCAACATCCGCGGCGATGTCGTGTTCACCCCCGGTGCAGTGAAGTTCGAAAGTGTTGACCAAGGTGCAAAGGCCGAGCAAAAAGTCGATGTCACGTACGCTGGGCGCTCCGATTGGAAAATCACCGACGTCCGCGGAGCGAGCGACGCACTCGAAGTTGAGCTCGCACAAACGCAACGTTACACCGGTAAGGTTTCTTACCAACTGCTGGTCCGCCTGAAAGATTCTGCCCCGGCGGGTTACTTCAACGAACAGCTCGTGCTTGTCACCAACGACGGTGAAAACCCACGCATTCCGATTTATGTCACGGGCCACATCACGCCGCAAATTGCGGTACGCCCGGAATCGCTCACACTTGGCACCGTAAAGATGGGCCAAGAGGTTGCGAAAAGGTTCCTTGTCAGTGGCAAGTCGCCCTTCAAGATTCTCTCCATTCAGTGCGATGACGAGCAGAGCTTCAGCTTCAAAACAGACGATCAATCGAGCGATCACCACATTGTGGATGTGAAGTTCGTCGCCAACAAAAACGCTGGCGATATCAAGGAACCGATTCGCATCGCCACCGATCTTGGTAACAAGTTTCAGGCGAGCCTGATGGCTTACGCCACGATCGAGCCGAGCGACCAACAGCCAACCGCAAAGGACACGAACGTGGCCAAACCGGCCACAGATGCTGGCACCGCCACCAGTGCCGATGCCACCCCCGGAAGCGTCGCCCGCCAATAAGTAAGAACGCTTTCGCTGTTTGAACAAATCTACCGGCGCCAAGGTAAAACTTGGCGCCGGTTTTTTGCGCCTTCTAGCACCGCAGGCATTCCCAGCCCGGCACGCAACCAGATTGACAGCGCTCACATTTGCCGGAATAATCCCGCCCTCTTCTCAACGTCTCATCGAAAACTCCGCGCTAGCGTAGGCCTTGCGGGAAGGTGACCGGGTTGCTGCGCAATTTCGTAGTTAGATCGTTCATCGTCGTTGCACTGACAACGGTGTGGACGCCGCTGCGCGCCCACGGTTCCGAGCCAGATCGCCCAAAGTCGACAATCAGACTTGTCGGCGACGAGGAACCGACCGGTCCTCGGCGCAACACGCAGCCGCTCAATGTTCTTCCACCCCAGCACGACGGCGAACTTCCGCAACCCATCACAAACACCGAACTGCCACAGTCGCCGGTTTCGCAACCGCAGGATCCGCAATCGACTGATTTGCCACCGATGGGCAATGCACCTTCGTCGCTAGATGATTATTCGACAGAGCAGGGCGGCCAAGAACCAGAACTACATTCGAACTCAGAGTCGTTTTTCGACCGCCTCAAATGGCTCGGCCTGCGACATTACTCAACAGATGGCCGCAACGCAGGGATGGGAATTCCGCTTGTCGGCACTAGTTGGCTCAATCGGCCTTACTACCTCGGTATCGATTTGGGAACCGTTTGGATAACTGATAGTGTGCAGCCCGACGTGACACGCGACACCGACATGTACGGCGGCATCTATGCGGGTTGCGATTGGGATTACTACTGGGGCACCGAATTCGACATCCAGCGCGCCACTCCAGAACTTATCAACGAGCACGTGCCGAACGCCCCGCGCGGCGATCGCATGATGATCTACACGGCGAACATGATGTATTACCCCTGGGGCGATTCCTATTACCGTCCCTATTGGCGGCTCGGCATCGGCGAAATGGATGTCGACTATCCGATGGACAATGGCCAACGACGGGACGAATCGCTGTGGAATTTCCCCATCGGCATTGGGATCAAATACCCGGTTCGCCGCTGGCTCGCGGCCCGTGCCGAAATTACCGACGAGCTTGGCCTGGGTAACAGCGGCGTCGCCACGCAGCACGATATTACGCTCACATTCGCCCTCGAATGGCGATTCGGCGCTCATCCCCGCTCGTATTGGCCGTGGAACCCCAGCCGCCACATTTGGTAATGGCACGTGGGTGCCGATCGCCACATGGTATATTGGCGAACGACGTTCCACCGCATCTTTCTGCATGGCATCACCAAACACTCCGTCCCCCGCTGCCCCTCGCATCGCCATCATTGGCGGCGGAATCAGCGGCTTGGCCGCGGCGCATCGCCTCAGCGAGGTGCTCCCCGAGGCAAGTATCGAGCTATTCGAGGCATCGAGCCGTCTGGGAGGAATCCTCCACACGGTCGAACGCGGTGGTTTTCTGATCGAACAATCTGCCGATAACTTCCTCATCAAACCGCCCGAAGCGCTCGAACTATGCCGCGAAGTCGGCCTCCAGTCCGATATGCTGACCACGGACGAATCGCGACGCCGCGCATTCGTTGTGCGCTCCGGGAAGCTAGTGCCGATTCCCGATGGCTTTTATCTGATGTCGCCGCGCAAGCTTTGGCCATTGCTGATGTCGCCGGCACTCAGCCTTCGTGGCAAGCTCCGCTTACTTCTCGAACCATTCATCCGCCGCCGCAAACGATCGTCCGTTGAAAGCCCACCGGACGAAAGAACCGACGAAAGTGTTGCCGCATTTACCCGTCGCCGCCTCGGTCGAGAAGTCTTCGAACAGCTCGTCCAACCGCTCGTCGCCGGGATTTATACAGCCGATCCTGAGCAGCTCAGCATGGCCGCCACCATGCCGCAATTTGTGGAGTATGAACGGACTTCTGGCAGCCTGCTGCGCGCGACGTTGAGCTTTTTTTCTCAGGCCAAAACTCCCGACGATGAGTCGTCGACTCAGCACTCGGCAAATGCCGCAACGGGCGCACGCTACGGACTCTTTGTGACGCCAAAAGATGGAATGTCGTCCTTGGTACGCAACGTCGCCGGTCGCCTTCCGCGAGTGACGATCAAACTCAACACGCCGATTACCGAAATCCGCAGCGAAGCCGATCGGTGGCGGCTGAACTTCGCTGACGCTCAGGCAAATCGCGAACCCACTCGCTACGACGCCGTGATCCTCGCAGTTCCCGCCCACGCCGCGGCAAAAATTCTCCAGTCTTGCGATCGCCAACTCGCCGCCGAGCTTGCTGCCATCGAATACTCAGGGTGCGCGGTGGTGAGTCTCGGATTTCGGCGGACTCAAATATC
>Ga0206917_1071_pt3 | contig 16827 bp, 12 predicted proteins | sample Alteio_BWOrgHeat_68_FD_152931 | JGI IMG/M metagenome (GOLD analysis project Ga0206917, IMG submission 152931) | Enriched cells from forest soil in Barre Woods Harvard Forest LTER site, Petersham, Massachusetts, United States -... | ecosystem: Environmental > Terrestrial > Soil > Temperate forest >...
GGTCGCAGAAGCATCATTCCGATCAACAGCAACGCGTAAATGATCAGCCGCCATTGGTCGAACTCGCGCAGCGCTTCTGGCAATATCGTAAGAATGGTCGCCGCGAGCATGACGCCAGTAATCGAACCGCGGCCGCCCAGCACGGTCATGAGTACATATGTGAACGAGAGCTGAAAGCCGGCCGCCTCGGGACTCATCATATTTCCTCGCTCGTGCGCATAAAGCCCGCCGGCGGTTCCCGCGAAAAACGCGGCAATCATAAACGCGAGAATTTTGATGCGGGCCACATTGACGCCCATGGCTTGTGCAGCAAACTCATCTTCACGCACCGAAATCATCGCTCGCCCCATGCTCGATCGCTTCAGGCGAAAGGCAACGATAAGCATAAATGTGAGAATCGAATAAACCCAAAACAGATTGGTGTACTTCGGCAGCCCATCGAAGCCCAAAGCGCCCCCAACTGGCGGAGGCCAAAGACGGGAAAGACTCGCCTCGTGAAGTTCGGCCGACGTTCTGACCACTGCCTCAGTTTGCTGCAAGACGACGCGAAGAATCTCGCCGAAACCGAGCGTGACGATCGCCAGGTAATCGCCTTTCAAGCGCAAAGAAGGCAAGCCGACCACGTAGCCAGCAGCCATGGAACAAATACCGCCAACAATGCAGGCAGCTACGAAGAGCCACTCGCCAGAGCCTAAATAACCCCCATGTTTTGCAGGTGAACCCCAGATCAACATCGACCCGTAGTATGTAACCATGCCCGCGCCGTATCCGCCGAGGGCCATGAACGCCGCGTGTCCCAGCGAGAATTGCCCCGCCATTCCGTTCACGACGTTGAGCGAAACAGCGAGTACGATTGCGATCCCAATATCTGTCACAATCTTTTCGTAATAAGGGCCAAGCGCGGGCGGTACCGCCTTTTGTATGATGGCGGCGATGGCGATACCGATCGCAATCGGTACCACACTTGCGAAGAACGTGCCGGCAAACCCACGAACTTTTGGCGGTGGCGCCGAAGTGGCGGGTGTTGTCGAGAGTTTTGCCACGGCTACACCTTTTCTCGCATGTTGGAGCCGAGCAGCCCTGAGGGGCGGACGAGCAAAATTGCGATGAGTAGCGCGAAGACGTATACGTCTCGATAGTCGGCCCCCAAATAGAATGCGCCAACTTGTTCGACAAACGCGATGACGAACCCGCCGAGTACGGCGCCGCGTATATTTCCGATGCCACCGATTACGGCCGCCACAAATGCTTTAAGACCAAGGAGAACCCAGGTCGGGAAAGCTGTCTGGTTCAGACCAGGATACTTAAGCGAATACAAGAACCCAGCGGCGGCGGCAAGAACGGAACCGAAAACGAAAGTGAAGGAGACAACTCGATCAACGGGAATACCCATCAGCGCGGCCGCATCAAAATCATAAGAGACCGCTCGCATGGCAGAGCCGATCTTGGTGCGAAATACCAAGAACTGTAGTGCAATCATCAGCACTGCCGACGCACCGATGATCAGCGCATCGACAAGGGTCAAGGAAACGTCCGTATGGCCGCCGGCACTTGGCAGCGAGATCGTGAAGAGGTCCCACTGCGGCAACAAATAGGGCATCTTTTGAGGTATAGCGCCGAAACCGAAATGCTGATCGCAGAGCATGCGAACGCCCGGGATCATGGCCAAAAATCCATCCAAGTACCGACCGATAAGCGGCAGGTCACGAATCGTGACATCCAGTTGTCCCAAGTTCTGCAGCAGCAGCGAAACACCGATTGCCGTAATCAGTACGTTGAGCCTGGGCGCCTTTCGCAAGGGTCGGTATGCAAAGCGCTCGATAAGGAAACCGACCAAGCCGCAAAAGGCCATCGCCAACGTCAGAATCACGGCTGCTACCCAAATTGGCGGAATGAGATCGCCTTGCGCCCGGGGGTTGATGCCAACCCACGGCAGAATCCAGGTCGCTAACGTGAAGCTGGTCCACGCCCCGAGGACGACAATATCGCTATGGGCAAAGTTGATGAACTTCAGCGTGCCATAGACCATCGTGTAGCCGAGTGCGATCAGCGCATACAAACTACCGAACGCCAGCGTCGTCATCAAAGTTTGGACGAGGTTGGCCATAGCAGGCGTGGGACTGGAGACGACGGCGGTACCAATAGCGGGCAGCTGGCCGAGAAAAGGCCAGTCTTCTATCTAGACAACGAAATCCAGTTTAGCCTGCGGTGCTGCATGATCATCACTATTCGGGCTGGATTGTTGTGACATAAGTCGGCTTACCGTTCTTCATCTCCAAGATGACGGCTGGTTTGACCGCATTTCGATTGGCGTCGATCGAAATCTTACCAGTAACCCCTTCAAAGTCCTTCACTTTGGACAACTGGGCAGCGACATCCGCGCCTTTCGACGAGCTCGCTTTGCCGATGGCGTCACATACGATCTTCGCCGAATCGTAGCCCAGGCCAGCGAGACAATCCGGCGTACCGCTGTAACGAGCTTTATACTTCTTGAGGAATTCCTGGACGTGCGGATCGGGCCCCTCGGGCGCATAGTGATTTGAGTAGAAGCAGCCGTTGATCGAATCGCCAGCGATTTCACCCAGCTTTTCAGAATCCCAGCCGTCACCGCCGAGGAGCGGAACCTTGATACCGAGTCGGCGCGCTTGAATCGCAATATTGCCGACGTCTGTATAGTAGCCCGGTATAAAGACGACGTCAGGTTCGCTGGCGCGGATTGAAGTGAGTTGCGCCGAGAAGTCCGGATCGCCTTTCTGGTAAGCTTCGCTCGCAATGACTTCGCCGCCTTGTCGCTTAAACGATTTGGAAAACTCATCTTTCAATCCAACGGCGTACGGTGAGGTCTGGTCGAAGAGAACCGCAGCCTTTTTTGCTTTCAATCCTTCGTGCTCGCGGGCAAATTTCGCGCACGCGTATGCTTGAAAGGGATCAATGAAGCATACCCGGAAAATCATGTCGCCTTTTTCCGTAACTTCCGGATTCGTCGAAGATGGCGACACCATTGGAACCCCGTATTCCTGGCAAATTGGCGCAGCAACCAGGGATAGCCCGGAAGCGACTTCCCCTAATACGGCTATCACGTTGTCTTTCGTCACGAGGCGCGTGACGGCAGTTCCAGCCTCGGCCTTCTCGCCTTTGTCGTCGTAGGTAATAATGCGAACCTGCTTGCCGTTGATGCCGCCTGCCGCATTGATCTCGTCGATAGCGAGTCGGATGCCATTATCAGTGGAGCGCCCAAAAGTAGCTTCGCCACCGGTCATCGACGCGTAGTGACCGAGCACGATTTCCCCGCCCGCGCCGCCGCCAGACGCATCGGATTTGGTAGTTTCCGATTTACATCCGCAAAGACTAATGGCGAATATCGCCGCGGTGGCGGTCGAAAAGATCAGCCTCGAAAACCGGCCAAGCGTACGATTAGCCGCAAGCAGATGGCATGCCATGGCGCTCGTGGGGATTAGGGAAAAGTGTGCAATTTAGAAGTGCACCTAGTATATCCCACGAGTTCCTATTGTCTCAAGCGGAGACGGCAGGCACTCCGTCTGCCTACATCTCCATCAAGCTATGCCGATAGATGGGCAAATGCCGGTAATAAACCTCGAGCGTGTAGATGGACAAGCAGGTGACGTACAGGCGTCCGCCGGCGTCGCCCCAGCGGTCGCCGTTGGGCTCCCAGCTTCCTTTTTCCGCCCCGCGCTTCTCTTGATTTTCGGGTAGCAGCTGCCGCATTACTTTGTTCCATTTTTGCCAGTCTTGACCTTCCATGTGGTGGCAAACCTGCGTCGCGTAGTACCAGTAGTAAACGTTTCGCTTACCCCACTCCGGCAGATTCGCCAGGATGTAATCGACCCCGTTTCGAAGACGGCCGTCGTCGTGCTTCCAGCCTAGATACTGCCGGCAGAGTAAGCCTTCGGCCGTGAGGGTTAACGTAGCGCCGGCTTGAACTTGATACGCGTAGCGCGAGCCGACTGCCGCTCCAACGCTCATGTCATCTCGCTGCACGGAATCTAAGAATTTCGAAAGCCGCTCGAGCGTCGGGCTGGGAACTTCGAGCCCTGCCATGCGTGCGCTCTGCAGTGCCATCGAAAACCAGCCGGTGACGGACATATCGGCATCGACGCCAGGATCGTACCGCCAACCGCCTTCGGGCGACTGGATCTTCACGCAATAGTCGACCGCCTTTTGCGCTGGCTCGTGGTAATCTTCGTCGCGCGTCATGCCGTAGAGCTCGCACAGTGCAATCGTGCACATGGCTTGCGTATAAAGTTGCTGTTGTTCGGCTGTGGTGTTGCCAAAGAAGTGGCCGTCGGCTTGCTGGCTGTGCAGCAAAAACTTCCAGCCCTTGGTAACGACGCGCACATAGTTGTCGTTCTTGTTGCTGGAATGGGGCGTGTACCCCGCTGCCTGAAAGGCGAGGAGCGCCATGGCTGTTGCCGCTTCCTCGTTTTCAACGCGCGAGCCGCCTTTGTACGGGCCCATCATGCTCCACGAGCCTTTGGACTTTTGCTGTCGTGCGAGCCAAGCGAGCCCTTCTTTGACGGCATCCTCGGTAAGCTTCGTACCGCCGTACGATTTTACGAGGGCGTCTTTCCTTCCCTCTTCACGCCCGGAAAACTCGAGACCTATTGTCGGCGTGGCGATCGTACCTACCGGCAGAGTTCCGTTGGGCGTTGGATCGAGAACAGGCGGCCCGATGAGCGGATGTTCGACAATCGGCAAGTCGCTGCTCGCGAGCGCGGAAACCACATCTTTCGACGGTTCCAAACCATCTTGCGAGAACGTTGCCTTGGGGTCATCCAGCTGTTGCCCCAGCTTCTCCGCATAGATTTCATTGTCTTTTTGAGGAGTCAGATCGACTTCGATCGGCTGGTCACGATTCTTCGTCATCTCGTGCGCCCCGAGCACCAGCAAACCCAGCAGGATCATGATGCTGAAATGCACGATCAGGCTGATGAACCACGGCGGCGCGGTGCTCACTAATTTGCCGAACGGGTCGATCGGCCCGGCGTCTTCGGGCAGTGTGAACCGCTTGATGATCGAGCCGACCCAATTATTAAGCTGGTGATAACCGCCGGCGATAGCAGAGGCGCGCGGAGGCGGCGGCGCCCAGGCCCTCGGGAGGGGCTCGAATGATCCGGCAGCGACGCGAGGCTGCACATCGGCCGTCGAGGATACGATCGTGGGGATCGGACCCGCCGTGTATCCGGCGCCGTTTGCCGACGGTAAATCGAATTGCGGATCCGGAGGCATGAGAAAACTTACCGCTTCTCGACGTGCCGCGTATCGAGCGAGAGCTTTTTGAGACCGAGCGACTCCAACAAGTTTACAACATTCATGACTTCGCCGTATCCGAGGCCTTTATCTGCCGAGAGCGACACCGGCTGATCTTCGGTCGGCTTCGTTTTGGCGAACAGGTCGCGGACGTGGGCTTCGTCTGTAGCGTTTTCGTTCAGATATAGCACAGCCTTTCCATCGTCACCGCGTTTCAGCGAGAAATTCAGCGGGATCTGTTCAGACTCGGCTTTTATTGCCGTCGTTTCGGGCAGGTCGACCTTGACCCGCGCGCTGCCGACGATGGCCGGCACGGTGATCATGAACACGATGAGCAGCACGAGCGTTACGTCCACGAGCGGCGTTACGTTGATGCTGCTGAGCGGGCCTTCGTCGTCGTCGAATGAAGACATGCTGGCTGCCATTATCCTACCCTCGTTGGTGTGGCGGGCGCCGCGGCGCCCGGTGCGGCCGGGCGGGCTTCGCTCTTGGCGGTCGAAAGTACCAAGTGCGCTAGCGAGTCTGTATCGGCCAGTCGCTTGCGCACTTGGCGTTGAAAAAGGTTGTATGCGACGACCGCCGGAATCGCGACGAACAGCCCAACCGCGGTCGCGACCAGCGCCTCGAACACGCCGGACATGACGGCGTTCGGATTGTTCGCAGCGTTTTCTCCCGTCAGCTCGTGGGCTGCGTTAATGATGCCGAGCACCGTACCTAACAGCCCCACGAACGGCGCGTTGGCGCCGATCGTGGCCAGGATGGAAAGATTCGAGTCCAGCGCCGGCCGCATCCGGGCCTTCACGCTGAGCATTGCCTCGCTCGCCGAATGGGCGCCATTCCGCAACGCGATCAAGCCCGCCGCCACGACGGCGCTTTCAATCGATTGCGTGTGCGTATCCTTTACGAGCTGCCAGGCGCCCTGCAGGTTGCGAGCACGCAGTTGCTCATCGAGGCCGGCCGCCAGCTCGTCGCTATTGATCTTCGTGCGGAAAAAATACAGCCACCGCTCGACCATCAGCGCGATGCTGATGATGCTGAGGAGCAGCAGAATCCACAACACCCATTCGGCGCCAACGTACGTCAAGCGTAAGAACAAACCTGTCAGCATGGATTCGCTCGTCGATTAGGTCCGCAGTGAAAAAACTTGGAGGAGTTTGTACAGCCCGCGGATACGCCGGATCGAACGCGTCTTCCAAAGATATCCGCGTGAGCAGGTGCGAACCATCCGCAGAATTGTATGACGCCGGTCAAACTGCCCGTTTTCCGGCCTAAGCCGTATCGCGACAGCCCACTTTAACTAGCGAGAAACTAAGCCCCTTGGGCCGGAGTTCGGCGACGTGCCCGACGAACTTCTGGCCAGCATCAACCGGGGGCGATGCGTCAAAAACAACCGCGACTGATTCACTCGTTCAGTCTAGTTGTGTGCAAAAATCGCAGCAATACACTTTGGTCGTTCGGGCGCGCGACTCTCAGTGAATGCTGTCCCACAACCATTGCGGCGTAACGAATAGAGCGATTGTAGCGACGGCGCAGGCGACGCCTGCCAACCACGGCGCCCACGCAACGGGCACGCGCGGGGAATCCGGTCGCGTTGCGGGCTCGAGAAACATTAGCGCCACGAGCCGCAAATAGTAGTACGCACTGATCGCGGCATTTATTGCCAAGCACATGGCCAAGCCGTGGCCGATGTGCGTATCGTCGCTCCAGGCCGCGAAGAATAGGTTGAGCTTGCCCAGGAAACCCGCTGTCGGCGGCAAGCCCGTTAGGCTGAACAGACAAATCGCGAGCATCAGCGCGATGAGCGGCTGCGACCGGCTTAAACCGCGCACATCGTCATCGGTTGCGAGAGCGCGATCCGCACCGCCGCCGGCAATGAGCAGTGCGAATACGCCGATCGTCATCAACCCGTAGGTCGCCAGGTAGAACAGAATCGCTTGTCTGCCACCGACCGGCAGTACGTCGCCGACGGCGAGGCCAATTAGCATGTAACCGGCGTGCGCGATGCTGGAATAGGCCATCAGTCGGAACAAATGCTTCTGCCGTAGCGCCATGAGGTTGCCGACGAACATTGTCACGACCGCGATGGCTGCGAGCAGTTCTTTGGCGTCTAATTCCGGTACCCACTGAGTCCCGCCAGACGCCGCACCGCTCAACGGAATGACGCGCATCAGTGCAACAAATCCGACCATTTTTGGTATTAGCGAGAGCACAGCAGCGTTCGAGGCCGTCGTGCCTTGAAATACGTCGGGCGCGTAAAAATGAAACGGCACCGCCGCGATTCGAAAACATAACCCTGCCACCAAGAGCGCGAATGCGATTTCTAACATCCCTTCGCCCGCGTGCGGAGCGCCATCTAGCGCGAGGCGAATCGCGCCAAAGTTCGTCGAACCTGATACGCCATACACCCAGCTCATCCCGTAGAGCACGAGGGCCGACGAGAAAATGCTGAGCAAGAAATACTTGAGCGTCGCCTCGCCGCCGATTCGATCGCGCCGACCTAAATAAAGAATGACGTACGTTGGAATGCTCACCAGCTCGAGCGCCAAAAAGAGCGACACCAAATCGTTTGCCGCCGCGACGAGGCTCGTGCCCGCAATGATTGCAAGCAAACAGGCGTAAGCTTCGGCCGAATGCGCGTCATCGATTTGCGTCCAAAGCACCAACACCAGTAACGCGCCGCCTATGAGCGACAGGCCGCGGATGTACCAAAGAAGCGCATCGGCCTGAAACAGGCCGCGCTCTACGGGCTCCAGACCGGCGTGCCACCATGCCGCCCCTGCCACGGCTAGCGTGACGAGTGCAAACAAACCCCAGCCGTTGCGCAATCCGGGCCGCGCTTCGCCGGCATCGCTCACCAGCATCGGACCGATGAAAAATAGCACGCACACACCCACGAGCAGGATAATTTCCGGCACGATCAGCAGGCCGCCGGTTCGGATGTGTTCGATCACTTCGGGCACGGTTACAACTCGGATAGGGTACGGGAATGATCGAGCGTGGTGCTCGTTGTTTTTGTGGATTCTGTGACGGTCGGCTTTGCTCGCTCGGCGGCCGGTTGGCTTCGTGCATCGGCCACGCGCTCGCTGCTCGTGAGATACTCCTCATAGACGGCGACCACCGCGTCGACGTCCGGCTTGATGGTATCGATTACCATTTGCGGCATCACGCCAATCCATAGGCACAGTGCGCAAATTGGCGCGACGGCCACGAATTCGCGGAAGTTGATGTCTTGAACTGGTTCGCCGCCGTGGTGCGGTTCGCGCAGCGGTCCGAAAAACGCCTGCTGCACCATCGTGAGCAAGTACCAGGCGCCCAGCACGACGCCCGAGGTGCCGAGCACCGCGTGAAGTGGGTTCCGCCGGAACATGCCGCCCAATGCGAGCACTTCGCCGACAAAACCATTCAGCCCCGGCAAACCTATGCTCGCCATTGCCACGAAGACCATGATGGCGGTCAACAATGGGAGCCGGCCGGCGAGTCCGCCCAAGTCGTCGAGTTGCCGAGTGTGATACCGGTCATAGACCATGCCGACGAGCAAGAACAGCGCGCCGGTCGACAGGCCGTGGTTGAGCATCTGCAGCACGCCGCCCGTAATGCCGGCCGCGTTGAGAGCGAACAGACCCAGCACGCAAAAACCTAAGTGGGCGACGCTGCTGTACGCCACGAGCTTCTTGATATCTCGTTGTGCGAGCGCGCACAGCGAACCGTAAATGATGCCCGCCACGGCAAGTGAGCCCATCAGCGGAATGCCGATCGTTTCGCACGCGTAGGGGAACATCGGCAAGCACAATCGCAGCATGCCGTAGCTGCCCAGCTTGAGCAGCACGCCGGCGAGCATCACGCTGCCTGCCGTGGGCGCTTCGGTATGCGCGAGCGGCAACCAAGTATGCAGCGGGAACACCGGCACCTTTACCATGAAGCCGACAGAAATCGCCAGGAACAACGGAATTTGCACATTCTGCGGCAAGGGATGCTCGACGGTCCACTGCGCGAGCGCCGAGAACGACGTCGGGTGCGTAACGCCGGCCGCGGACGCCATCATCACCAAAGCCACGAGTCCCACGAGGGTGACCATGCTTCCGGCGAATGTGTACAAGAAAAATTTCACGGCCGCGTACCGCCGCTCGGGCCCGCCCCAAATACCAATCAAGAAGAACAACGGCACGAGCGTGAATTCGAAGAACACGTAAAACAGAATGAGATCAAACGCCGAGAAGACGCCGATCAGCCCCGCTTCGAGAAGCAGCAGGCAGGCGTAGAAGCCGGCGGCTCGCTCACGAATCGATTCCCACGAAATGAGCACGCCGGAGACCGTCAGCACCGTCGTGAGCAGCACGAGCACGAGACTAATTCCATCAAACCCAAACAGAAATTCAAACTGCAACGGATCGGAAGGCGCCGAATCGCTGGCCGCCTTTTGAAATGTGAACCAATGATAGGCGACACTGTATTGCGGTTGGATTGGCGAGGTCCGCGGTGCCGTGTTCGCTGGAAGTTGCAAAAACTCGTTGGCAAACGCCAGCGACAGCAGCAACGTGACGACGGATGCAATCAGTGCGAACCGACGCGCGCCGCCCTGCGAAAATAGCCCACGCCCCGTCATCAAGACGAGGGCGGCCACAAGCGGCACGAACAACATGGATAACAACAAGACGTTCATTGAAACTTCAATTCGCAAACAGCCGCATCGCAAACGCCAAACACACGAGCAGACCGATCCACATCACCATTGCGTACGACGGTAGCCGACCATTCTGAAAAATGAGCGGTACGCTGCTAAACAACCGTGGCACCAGCGCGAGGCCGTCCACGATCGAATCGATCACGCTCCGATCAAACCAGCTTGATAACCAGGCGAGCGCCCGCAACGGTGCCACGATGATTCCCCAGAAAATCTCGTCGAAATAAAACTTGTTGAGCGACGCTTGGTAAAGAGGTCCGAAGGCAGTCGCCACGCGCGCGGGTAGTTTCGGCGCGACCACGTACATGATCCAAGCCAACCCGATGCCTGCCACCACGACAGCGACGCTCACCGTCACCAATCCGGCGGAGAACCCTTCCTCCTCCACGGCTGCTAAGCCGATCGCATGATTGAGATATCCGCCGAACCACCCCGAGAGTGCAGCTACGCCACCGATAAACAGCGCGAAGATCGCGAGAATTCGCAGCGGTAACGCCATCACGGGCGGCGCATCGTGTGGATGATGGCCTGCCTCTTCTGGAAATCGCTCCTCGCCCCAGAATGTCAAAAAGTACGCTCGGAATGTGTAGAACGCCGTCAGAAAAGCCGTGACCACTGCAGAAAGGAAGACCAACCAGAAGTATGTTTCCAACCCCGGCACATGTGCCGCGGTGTAGAGCGATGCAAAGATCGCGTCCTTGCTCCAAAACCCAGACAGCAATGGCACGCCCGCGAGCGCCACGGCACCGCACAGGAATGTCCAGTGCGTAATCGGCAGCGCGCGACGCAAACCACTAAACCGCCGCATGTCAATCACGTCGCCCATCGAATGCATCACGCTACCGGCGGCCAAAAACAACAGCGCTTTGAAAAACGCGTGGGTATACAAATGAAACATTCCCGCCGTAACGCCGAGCGTAACTGCATCGCCACCCGCCGCGGCAGCGCCGAGCGCCATGAACATGTAACCGAGTTGGCTCACCGTGGAATACGCGAGCACCCGCTTCAAGTCGTTCTGCGTGAGCGCGATGAGCGCGGCAATGAGCGCCGTCACTCCGCCGACGCAACTCACGACAATTTGCGCCGTTTGCGAATGCACAAACAGCGGCGTGCAGCGAGCTATCATGTACACGCCGGCCGTCACCATCGTCGCCGCGTGAATAAGGGCGCTGACGGGCGTCGGGCCTTCCATCGCATCGGGCAACCACACATGCAGCGGGAACTGAGCACTCTTGCCCATCGCACCCAACAAGAGCAGCAGGCAGATCGTCGTGATTCGTCCCGGTTGGTCCGCCGCGATCTGGGCGATCTGCTCGGGATGCCCGAGCACGGCGGAAAAGTCCATCGAATGGAACGTCGTCCAAACCAAAAAGATGCCGGTCAAAAATCCAAAGTCGCCAATACGGTTAACGACGAACGCCTTTTTTGCAGCCGCCGCGGCGCTAGGCTTTTGGTACCAAAAGCCGACCAGCAGGTAGCTGCACAGACCCACGCCTTCCCAAAAAATGAACAGCTCCAAGAAGCTCGATGACAGCACGAGCATGCACATCGAGAAGACGAAGAACGAGAAGCAGGCGAAGAACCGCGGATAACCCGGATCGCCGTGCATGTAGCCCGCGGCGAACACGGACACGAGCAAACTCACGAGCGTGACCATCGAGAGCATGATCGCCGTCATTGCATCGGCTCGCAGGTCGAGCTTAATGTTCATGCCGCCAATGTCGAGCCATTGGTAACCGGGGGCGACGACCGCGGCGCTGCCGCCTTCCGCAAATCCGGCCGGCACGATCGACCACAACAGCACGTAAGCACACACAACCGCTACCGCCAGGCCGAACCAGCACGGCAAATGGCTCTTCTCGCGCATGCCGCCGGGGCCGAGCAGCGCCGTCACGATCGCCGCCGCGAGCGGGGCGAGCGGTATGAGCCACATCACAATGTGTTGAACATTTTCAGGCATTGTGGCCGTCTAGTCCTTCAATCCACTTAGTGCGAAACACTCTTGATGACTTCCTTCACCAGCGGCGGCTGCAGTGGCGATTCCGCCGTTTGGCTGCGGGCCGAATCGACCAACCGCGGGTCGCGCTCATGCGCCAAATCGGGCACGCGCCCGGCAGGCGTCAGCCTTGGATATTGAGCCGGTGATGCCTCGACGTACGCTCGCTGCGCCGCCTCCTCTTGAACCCGAGGCGACGGCAAATCCGGCTCGCGCAATTCCGTCCAGAAATCAATATCCAGCGTCTTCGACTTCTGATACAGCGCCAGCACGAGCGACAACCCCAACCCCGCCTCGCATGCCGCTACGGTGAGAATGAATATCGTAAACGCCTGTCCTTCGAAGCTGTTATGCACGCGGCCGAATGTCACCAGTGTGAGCGACACGCCGTGCAGCATGAGCTCCGCGGAAAGCACCATCACAATGAGATTGCGGCGCGTGAAAAAACCGAGCGCGCCCAGCACGAACAGGGCCGCCCCCACTGCCAGAAATCGTTCGATGTCGCCGGTCATAACGTCCCCCGGCTACGCCGCGGCGCGATCGCAATCGCGCCGATGGTGGCAATCAGCAATACCATACCTGCGAGCTCGACCGCGAATAAGTAGTCGCCGAACAATGAGCGGCCGAGGCCCTTCATCGTATCCGCATCGATCGGCGTATTCTCTGTCGGACGACTCAATAAGTTGGTTGCCGCCGCGGGAGTTTGTTGCGCCGCGACATGAAAATCATCCGAAGTCGACGATCGCAACGTGGCGAGAAGTGCGCCGAGCAACAGAAACGCCGTCACCGTCGCCAAGAATGGCTGCCGCGAGCGCTGATCGTAAATCGTCGCCCCGCTCTGCTGAGCGAGCATAATCACAAACACGAACGTTACGACGATCGCCCCTGCGTAGACGATGACCGTCGCCGCCGCCAAAAAATGCGCGAACTGCAACCAGAACAGACCGCACACGCTAAGCGTTACGAGCGCAAACCACAACGCCGAGTAAACCGGGTTGCGGTTCGTGATCATTAGGATCGCGCAGGTGATTGCCGAAGTGGCGAACACGGAGAATAAAATCGTTTCGCCGACGGGGCCTTCCGCCGCACGAATTCGAGATGCCAATAAAAACGCGCCCACGAGCGCGAGAATCATCCCGATCGCCTTCGGCCACTCCGTGCGGCGCGGCATCATCCACCACACGCCTGCTCCCATGAGCACTAGCGCCGCGACACCCTGCCAATGATCCTCAAGCCACTGCATTTCCAATCGACTTCCCTATCAGGCCGCCGTCCTTCGGCGGGCCCACAAATCACTCAAACTGCACGTAAACTGTGTAAGTTTTGAATCTCCAGAATGTAACTCACATGCGGCCCCATTGGCAGCCCAAAGCGTGAATTACAAGCGTGTGGCAGGGGATTGGCGACACGTGACCCCAGCGTTACGGGGACACGTTCCTCACAGCCGGAGGCGGCGCGCCGATGACGCCAGGCGTGTTGGCCTTCGCCGCTCGGTCGTCTCGCTCCACAGACGTCGCCGGCCCCAGAGTCGCCAAGTTCTCTAGCTCCGATGCCGGACCTAGCCGACCTCGGTGCGTTCGCACTGGATCCACTGGATTGTCCTTCGTCTCATCGTAAACGTTGAGCAACTTGTTCTTGTCGAACACCATCGCCGCTCGCGTTTCGCTCGTCATGTCGTAAATATGCGTCAGTTCGATCGCATCGACCGGGCACGCTTCTTCGCACATGCCGCAATAAATGCAACGCAGTTCGTCCAGCACGAACTCCGCCGGGAATTTATCACGATCTGGCCAATCGGGCGGCGCGGGCGCCGCTTCGATCGCAATGCAATTCGCGGGGCAGGCCGTGGCACACAGCATGCACGCCACGCACTTTACACGGCCCTTCTCATCGCGATTCAATCGGTGCACGCCGCGGTAGTGCTGCGGCAAGATGGGCCGCTGCTCGGGGTACTGCTGCGTCACAGGGCGATAATCGGTGACGTGACCAAGAGTCGTCTTCAGCCCCTTCATGATCGCGGGCAGAAACGTCGCCTCCCAGAAGCCAAGCTCGGGCTCGGTGATCCAGGTCACGTCTTTAGGGTCGATAGGCATCGCTAATTTCCACTCGAATCGAATTATTTTATTGCATCACCAACGATGCCCGCCGCCGTCGACTAAGCTCCATCCGCTTCGCCGTCACCGTAAAGAAACCAAACAGCGCGAACAGTAGGATCGAAAATGGCAAAAGCACAATTGGCGGCCACGCGAATTGCAGCACGAACATCACGGCCACAACATTCGCCAGTGAAAGTGGTAAAAATACCTTCCACGTCAGTTCCATCAGCTGATCGAAGCGGAATCGCGGAATCGTCCAGCGAATCATCATGATCAGGAAAATGCTGAAGAGCACTTTCGCCAGTAAAACAAGAATCTTCACCAGCCAAGCGCCAAAGTAATTGCTTTCCGGCGTTGCGATCCACGGGAAGTTCCAGCCGCCGAAGAACAGGATGGACGTCAAGAAGCTGATCGTTACGAGGTGCGTATATTCGCCGACGAAGAACAGCACCATCCGTAAGCCACCATACTCGGTGTGGTAACCGCCGACGAGTTCCTGCTCGCATTCCGACAGATCGAACGGCAGACGATTCGATTCAGCAAGTGAACTGACGTAAAAGATCAACGCCGCGAGTGGTTGATACCAAATGTTCCAATGCGCAATGCCACCTTCGGCCTGCAAGCTGAGAATTTTTTCCAAATTAAGCGTGTGGCTCATCAGCACGACGCCGAGCACGCTCATTCCCAGCGGGATTTCGTAGCTCACCACCTGGGCGCTTGCTCGCAACGAGCCGAGTGCACTGTACTTATTGTTTGAAGCCCAGCCGCCCAAAATCACGCCGTAAACGGCCAGGCTGCCGACGGCGAAAATGAACACTAGCCCGATATCGATGTTCGGCGCGATAATAAACCGCAGCCAGCTCGGCGCTTGATCGACAGGCCCAAACGGCACGACCGCGAACGCGAGCATCGTCGTAAACATGCTGATCGCCGGCGCGATCAAGAACAGCCACTTATCGACGTGCGACGGAATCACGCCTTCTTTGAGCAGGATTTTGATGCCGTCCGCCACGGGTTGAAACAACCCCATCGGCCCCACGCGGTTCGGACCGATGCGGTCCTGCATCCACGCCGAAACCTTACGCTCAGCCAGCACCAGGTACATGCATCCGGTGAGGATAGCACCCAGCACGACCGCGATCGTGATCAGCGTCGGAATAAGCGATGGAAGCCAATCGTTCATGTCGCGACTTTCTCCGCAACTTCCAACTTCAGGCCGTATGCACCGAGCGGCGCATCCGCGAGTGCCTTGAATGCCGGAATCTGCTCGGCCATTTCCTTACGTACCGCCGCGATGTTTAGCAGTCCTCGGCGACCGGCCAGATCCCACAAGATGCGACCATCTGGCTTGGCTTCGCCTGGGCAGCGAATCGCTTTGTGGAGCTCTTGAGCCAGCCCAGCATGATTCACAAACGTTCCGTCACGCTCTGCAAACGAACCGCTAGGCAGAACGAACGTCGCCCGGCGACTCGCCGGCGACTCGAGCAAGTCCTGCACGATCACCGTGCCGACATTGTCCAACGCCGCCGCCTGCGACTCGTTGATCCAGCCCTGCGGGTCGCCGCCGACGAGATAAATCGCCGCAAAGCTACCGCTGCTCGCGCGGCCTAGCACGTCACCCATCGGCATGACGCTCCCGCCGAAGTGCTGCAGGATCATTTCGATGCCACGGCGATTCGGGCACTTCTCTGCACGAATCGTGAACTTCGTCGGCTCCATCGGCTTGCCGTGAACGTCCTTCGGATACTTGTCATCTTCGCCGACGGTTCGCGCCGGCCCCATCGCGAGCGCTACCTTTGGTGCGATGGATTTCAAATAGCTCGCCAGCATGTACGCTTCTTCGAGCATCATCCAAGGCGACAACACGGCTGCGATCGCGCCTTCGCCGCGCTTTGAAGCCTCAACAAGCGCCGTCCGCGCTGCCGGCAACACCACATCCCAATCTTGCGAGACAACTTTGCCGCCGCTGCGCTGCGCCGGGAAAAGCAACCGCTGTTCGCTGTGAATATATTTCCACCCGAAGCGACCTTCATCGCACATGAAGTCGCCCTGCGCCTGCGGATTCCCACGCGGCCGCAGCCGATAAAGGCGGTCTTCGCTCTCATCCGCATACACGCTGCAGCCTGTGCTGCAATTCGGGCACACGCTGTCCGCGGTCTTCAGCCACCACACGCGCTGCTTGTACAAAAAGTCTTTGCTGCACAATGCACCGACCGGGCACAAATCCACCACATTGCCCGCGAGTTTGTTGTCGCAAGGCTCGCCCGGAAAGATATCGATTTCCGAGTGATTGCCGCGATTGATGACCGTCAACTCCGCAGTGCCGCTGATCTCACGCGTGAACCGCACGCATCGGGTGCACATGATGCAGCGATCGGTGAACAGTGTGATCTGATCGCCGATGTAATTCTTATCCGGCGGCTGCTCTTTCGGTTCCTGCAGCCGGCTATATCCGCGGCCGTACTTATAACTGTAATCCTGCAAAAAGCATTCGCCCGCCTGATCGCACGTCGGGCAATCAAGCGGATGATCGAGCAGCAAGTATTCAAGCGTCGCCTTCTGCGCCGCCTTCACCTTCTCGCTATCGGAAACGATCACCATCCCGTCCGTCACGGGCGTCTGACAGCCGGGAATCAACTTCGGCTGCATCGCGATCGTGCCATCCGGCTTCTTCTGCCCGATCTCTACGAGGCACATGCGGCAACTCGCGACCACCGAGAGCGCCGGATGCCAACAATAGTGCGGAATCTCTTCGCCCACACGCTGCGCAGCTTGAATGCAGTTGA
>Ga0206917_1158_pt1 | contig 16683 bp, 15 predicted proteins | sample Alteio_BWOrgHeat_68_FD_152931 | JGI IMG/M metagenome (GOLD analysis project Ga0206917, IMG submission 152931) | Enriched cells from forest soil in Barre Woods Harvard Forest LTER site, Petersham, Massachusetts, United States -... | ecosystem: Environmental > Terrestrial > Soil > Temperate forest >...
GAGAAATGCCTTCTGCTCCGTTCGTTAAAAAGGACCTCACCCATTCCAACTTTTGAATACGGAATTGATCATGCTTCACCCCTTTCGGGAGGTGACGATCGTGCGTATCTCTGTAATTCTCAGAATGGACGTCAAAGACTGATGGTTTTGTCATTTAGTATGTATGATTTCTTTATTTTAGCCGGTCTTTCAAGTAAATTTTCAACATGACCTATTCTTTCGTGATTCCGATCTATAATGAAGCCAAAACGCTCCCCGAATTGCAACGAAGATTGGCCCCGATTCTCACAGGACTCAACGCGGCGACTGAAGTCATCCTGGTCGACGATGGCAGCAAAGATCAGAGCGTGGAACTCATTCGTAAAATTTGCCAAAACGATCCGCGCTTCAAGCTTCTACAATTCGCTCGAAACTTCGGTCATCAAATCGCGATCACTGCTGGCATGGATGCCGCAAAAGGCGAGGCCATCATCATCATGGACGCCGACCTGCAAGATCCACCGGAAGTCGTCTTTAAGCTCATCGAAAAATGGAAAGAGGGATACGAAGTCGTCTACGCGGTTCGAAAAAGCCGCGAAGGAGAGACTTGGTTTAAAAAAACCACCGCAAAAATTTATTATCGCCTCCTAAAAAAATTGAGTCAGATCGATATCCCGGTAGACACGGGCGACTTTCGTCTCGTTGATCGAAAAGCGCTGGATGCATTTCTGTCGATGCGCGAGGGACATCGTTTTGTGCGTGGAATGTTCACCTGGATCGGCTTCAAGCAAATTGGGGTCGAGTTCGAACGGGCTGAACGTTTCGCCGGAGAGACCAATTATCCATTCAAAAAAATGCTTAAGTTCGCGATCGATGGAATCTTGAGTTTTTCTTATGTCCCGCCTCGCATGGTTCTATATCTCGGTGCGTGGATTGCGCTGATCGGATTAATTTCAGCTGTCTATGCGGTCATCGGATACTTCCAAGGTAAAACCGTTCCTGGATGGACCTCACTCTTTGTGTTGGTGGCATTTCTCGGTGGGATTCAACTCATTGTTCTAGGGATGTTAGGTGAATACATTGGCCGAGTTCACGAAGAAGTGAAGAAACGACCTCTGTATATTGTTCGTGAACGCATTGGATTTTCTGAATGAGTGAGTGGGTCGAAAAATCAGGTGCAAAGGCTCTCACCGCTTTCGGAATCTTCTGCGCGATTCTCATCTGCTGGAATCCTCATTTAGGACCGATTGATGACACCTTTTTTCTACAACCATATAAAGTTCTGAATTTTTGGTACAACGATCGTTTCTACATTTTAGATGGAATCGAACAATTCATGGTCACTCAAACGTTCGGAGTGCAGCCCTTTCTATACTATCTGATCAACGCGCTTGAATTTTTGGTCCTATTTTACTTGATCATCAGAATTTCAAAAAAAGCCTTTGAACCCAGCCCCAGAATGGCATTTTTAGTTCCGATCATCGTCGCCCTTACACCGGGAGTTACTACCGCTTATCTTCGTTTACTGGTTCCGGAACGTCTGCTCGTTTTATGCATGAGCGTGATTGTATTTTTAGACCAGGAAACGATCAAGGACTCACGCCGAAAAATTTTATATGTAACGGCAGCGGCTATCGGCATGCTGCTGAAAGAACCCACGTTTTTATTGATCGGTGGATTGTCCTTCTTCCGCTACCTCGAGAAAAAAGACCGAAAATTTCACTTAGGCATGATGCTTCTCAGCGCCACCTACCTCATCGTTTATATTATTCTCACTCGAGTGATCTCGCCTGCTTCCGCCCAATACGGTTCCGGTAATATTCACGGACTCCCACTTCTCGCTAAAAATATTTTCAATTATACCTTGAATGATCCCGCTGTATTCCTATTTGCGATTCCAACCTGGATTCTACTCGCATTCAGGAAACGCTTGCTGGATCCGCAACTCTCCTTAGTTTGCGGCTACACATTGATCCTGCTCTATCTCGGTATCTACCAAGAGTATTATCTACTGCCTATTTTACCATTTTTGATTGTGGCGGCAGGAAAGTATTGGGCAAGCACTCCACGGCTACAAAAGATCCTTCTCACGGTCTTGCTCCTGAACGGCGCTGTCTACGGTCTTGGGCAGGTTTCCATTTATAAAAATGAGCCGAAGGGCTTCATCGTTACGATCCAAACGCTCGCCAATGAAAACTTCAAAAATAAAAAAACGGTTTGTTACCTGGGTCTCAAAGACGAGTATTCACACGAAATTCTATGGGCAAGCGAAGTGTTTTTCGCACGCGAAAAGCCGGACGGAGTTCCGCCTCTTTTTCAAGCCACAGAAAACTCCAATGATCCTCTATGCGATTATCTGATCGACTCACCTTACAATTACTCCAGCCTAACCCCGGCTCTGGATTGGCGAACGGTGCATCACTTCGAACCAACTTTAGCCATACCTTCGATTTCGATTCGCACTTGGATTAAGTACTTTACGAGTAAAATCGGTTCGACCGCGCTCGTGAATCAGAATATTTTTAGAAAACATGATTTCGTTATTTTGAAACGATAGGAAATTGTTTTCCTATTTGAGTGAGTGGCACAAAACCTTCAGTATTTACAGGTAATGCATCAAGAACTTCAATGCTCTGATCCGCCTTGAAAAACACATACCCCATTGTCTCCAGTGAGGATTTTTTTTTGCAGCCATTCATCAGGCGACTAAAGGCTACAATCGAATTCGTAAAGCGATCCTCGTTTGAATGAAGAGGAACGTATCCATAATATCCCTTCATTAGCTTGGTGCAGTCCAGGGAGTTCGGATTCGAAAACATGATTTCTTTTTCGGAAATGTTGATCGTGGTTTTTTCTTGTTTTAAAAAGGCGACTAATACACTCGAAGCAAATATGGTGATCAAAATCACACCCAGTGCCTTGCCGTATTTGAAAGCATGCTTTTCAAACCAGTCTTTGGTGATTTGAATGAAAAAATAGCTTCCGAGCCCAACACCGATCGCCTTCAAGAAGACCAAGAAAATAAAAATTCTTTCGATAAAATAGTAGTGCTTGATCGCCACTAAGCCGCCAATCGCGACACTTGCTAGCAGCTGCAAGCAAAGATGGAAATGCGTAGTCTTGATTGCTCCAGAGGTCTTCTTGAGCAAAGGACAAATCAATCCTATCAGGAAAAAAGCATCAAAAATGAATCCGATCGGATGGGTAGGACTCTGCCACAATAAAGTAAGAACTTGCGTAATCAATCCCCAATGGCGAGTGACCAACAAGTCATAAACGCCCGCATCGGTATAGGTGCAGGAGAATCGCCCATAATAAGCAGAGGTACCGAGCATGACGAGCATCATTGATCCAATTAATTTAACATTCGTCCGATTGAGCAGAAAAACTCCGGCTAAGAGCGCTAGGGCTTGTACTCCACCTGCCCCAGAAACTAATGTAAGCGAGACCAGCGCTAAAAACCCAAGAATCGGTTTCTTGATCGTTTTCACACAAGAACAGGCCCAAAAAAATGCGCTCGCGAACAAAAACACCCACAGCATGTAGGGTCTATTTTCGGCCGAATAAGCCTGATAAATAGCTGCGTTCATAAGTGCCAAGAGTGATACGATCGCTGGATAAAAACCAAAAGACGCCCAAGCCCCCAACACCAGTGCGATTGCCAGTAGTGCTGACGACGCTAAGCTCACCACCCGATATTTCCAAAGAATGCTTTGGTCAAATTGCCCGTGAAGAAGACTTTCAACCGACCATTTCTGAAAAATATAATAAAGAGGGTTCGGACTGCATTGGTTAGTCCCACCGTGAGCAATGATTTCGCCCGTGCTACTGGCACAGGAAATATTCATTTCGTAGGACTCATCAACCGAAAAGTTTTTTTGTTTTGAAAGATGGAGATTGGAAAAGAGAATAAAAGTAATGGCGCCGATGAGGAATAGACTGGGGACAAACGCATTTTTTCTGGCCATATTCACATCATGTTAGCAACGTCGATCAGTGACTTCAACCCGAAACTGCCGTCCAAATCACAGGGTTTTTCACTAATCCAAATCGAAGGAACACCCACACTTTTAGCCATCCAGACATCCGATTCAAGGGAGTCACCAATCACCAAGGTTTTACTCAAATCACCATCCAATTGATCGACAAAATTTTTCAAGAAAAGCGGATTCGGCTTACCCACCACTTCATCAGGAATTCGTCCGGAACTTCCCCGTAGCGCCCCGACGAGCGCTCCACAGCCAGGCATCCATACTCCATTCGATGGATAGAATCCGTCTTCATTACAAACGATAAACGCACAGCCTTTGATCAGCGGATTCAATACCTTTGCCACCGTCTCATAAGTAAACTGCGGATCCATGCCGACCACCAGACATTCAAATTCTTCGGAGTCTACGACGTTCAGAGAGTTTTTACTCAGCTTCGTCTTGAATTCGCCACTGCCAAGTACTTTGATGCTCATTCGTTTATATTTTTCAGAGCGAGACATAAAGTCGACCGTCGCATCCATTGAGGTACAAACTTCGCGTTCCGAGCAATCAATCCCTAATTGATTCAATTTTTGGGCAATCTCACGAGAACCTTTAGTAGAGTTATTGGTCAAAAAACCAATCGTTTTACCACGGTCTCGAAAAATCCGGATTGCATCTGCAGCGCCGTCAATGAGCTGATTTCCGTGATAAACAACACCGTCCAAATCGATGATGAAGTGCGAGCGTTCTCTTAAAATATCGCTTAATTTGCTCATATTTTCTCTTTCAGCGAAGGAGCTGAATGCCTTGCTCTAAGGTTTTTTGTGGAGACCAATGGAGCATTTTCTTTGCCTTGGTGACGTCCAGAACCGACCAATCGATCGGGATGATCTTTGGAGAGCTCGGAATGACGTCAACGCGTAGTTTTTTCCCAAATACTTTTTGAACCATCGTTAGCGTATCACCGATCGAGGTTCCGATACCTGATCCGATGTTAAATACATCATAGGTCGTTTCGTAAGCTAAACACTGCTCCACCGCTACGGTCAGATCATCGATAAAAATAAAATCACGAACAAATCCCGGAGAGCCATAGAGAGAGAAAGGTGAATCTGTAGCTAGCTTGGCAATCGCTACATCGATAATCCCCTGACTCTTCTGATGTACAAATCGGTTCCCGTAAGGATTCGATACCCGCAGACCAATGCAATCACAGACTCTTTCCAGCGAAGCTAACCTCAGTATATTTTCACAGGTCTGCTTGAGAACACCGTAAGGACTCACCGGTGATAGAGCACTTTCTTCTATCCATGGGGTATGGCTGGGTGCCTTTCCATAAATCGCGCCACCACTGCTAAAGTAAATCACCTTCATCGGCGTGGGGCGATTTAACGATCTCAGAGCCTCCACAAAATTTCTGATCGGTAAAAGATTTTGATCGCTTTCATCTTGCCAGTTTTTAACAATATTGGGCCCGCCCTCATGCGCGAGGTAGATCACGGCATCGAGGTCTTTTAAAAAGTTTTGAATGGTTTTTGGGTCGTTTAGCTCAAGCTCTGACCACTGTACCGGCAACAAGCTCCATTCAGGTTTCTTTTTACGCGAAGTAGCGCTCACTTGAAACGCGGGATTTTGGACGAGGTGTCGGATAATATTCATCCCCAAAAATCCAGATCCCCCTAACACTCCAACCTTCATCATGGATGGACACCCAAATAAGAATTTAAACAAAAGGTAAAGTTGCAGCGATCTTTGTGAGTCAATTGGTAGCCAGATTTTTTCAGCAGCTCGATGGTGTTCAAAATGCGATCAGCAAATCCTAAATCTTTAGGACTATGCATTTCATCAAACTCGACACAAAAAATACTTGGAAATGTTTTCTCTTGAACGATGCTTCGAATCACTTCGTATTCGGCACCTTCAATATCAATCTTCAGGAGGTCGATCGTAGCGTGACCAAGTTGTTTCATGATGGAAGAAATAGTCTTGCACTTAGCAATGAAGAATTTATCGGTCTTCTGTAAATTTACTGCAGAGTGGGAAACATGCTCCGGGTTTTGAGGTTCATAAAACTTCAGTTCACAATTTTCAGACCAAACACCCAATTCTAAAAAATGAAGTCTCCCCAGTTGCTCCGGAGTGATTTGATAAAAATCTGTTTTACTTTTATTGATCGGCGTTGGGATGTTTTGTTTGGTATTCGTCGTCAGTAAATTGAAATGTTGAATTGCCCGCGGGGTCGGGTCGAAACAAAAAATGGAAAAATTTTTGTCCATGGCCAATACCACATCGAAGCTAATGTCTTCTCCAGCCCCCACGCCGTAAATCGTCTTCGGGACATCGCTCCCTTGAAGCAAATTTTTTGGAATGAACCAACCACCGTTTTCAGACCCGAGATGCACATGCTCAATCGAGGCAGACACCGGACTGCCTCTCTCCAACTTCAGATATTGCAGATGCATCAATTTCTGATGAATCTTGTTTTTGATTTTTGAGAAAAACACCATCATTATGCCCTTTACGCTACTACTAACTGGAACTTGTGGCCATAGGGGAATTAGGCTATTCTTTCAAAATGACGCAAGACTGTCAGATCTATTGCACCGTTTTTGATAAAAATTATCTCTATCAAGGCGTCACTCTTTTTCGCTCGCTCCAGAGCTACTCACCCAAATTTAAATTATATTGTTTGGCTCTAGATTCGGAGTCGGTCTCGGCACTAAGGACCCTGAATTTTCCAGAATTGATCGTCGTTGAACTTTCAAACTTGAATCCGGATCAGGTTAACTGGATTCGTCCGCGTGTGACCTATCCTCAGTTTTGCTGGTCGATGCAGCCCTTGATTTGTAAGTTCGTTTTGGACGCTGGTGAACCCTCGGTCACCTACTTGGAATCGGATTCGTGTTTTTTTTCAAATCCTCAGCCCATTTTTGAAGAGTTGCGCAGCGCTTCGGTTTCGCTGGCTCCCCATTTTTTTGCGGACGAATTCAAAGATTCTCAAGGAACCTCCGGAAAATATTGTACTCATTTCAATTTTTTTAGAAATGACCATGATGGAAGAGCTTGCCTGGAATTTTGGCGAGAAAAAAATTTCGAGTACGCTAAAGAGCACCCCAATGTGTTTCCTGGACAGACAGCCCTGGATTATTTCAAAGAAAAATTTAAAGGAGTCGTGGAAATCGAAAACCGCGGCGCGGGGGTCGCCCCTTGGAATGTTCAACAATACGCCGTAAGCAAAAAATCGCATCAAGTATTGATCAATGGGCAGCCAGTTATTTTTTATCATTTTCATCAATTAGCCCGCTACCAAGACGGAAAATTTGGGCTGGGCGAGTATCCGTTCTCAAAACAAACGATCGATTATCTCTATATTCCTTACATCCGAGAAGTATTGGAAAGCGAAAGAATGGTTCGCGCCCAAGTTCCATCTTTTGACTTCAAAAGAGCGGCGCCGGTCGAACCAACCATGCTGAACTCGGCCGCAAGCCTCAATAAGACCGCCTTCAAACGCTCTATCCATAACCTCATCAGAAAAATCAAAGGGGTTTATCACGTAATTGACCCGGTCAGCCTAAAAAACAAGGGCTAGTGATTTGCTGGTTTATCCGTCAAAATATATAGTATCATCTAAGAAAACAACGAGACCTGATCATGGGAAAATGGCTAAGCATCGAGCAGTACAAAAAAACTTACCGGTTTATCGGACGTGAGTCCGCGTATCTGCTGGTCGCGGGAATGTTCGCCGGCGTAGCCCTTTCCGTTGTCGAAGTCACCTTCGCTTACGTTCTTCAAGCATTTTTGGTCATCATGAAAATTGTGCCTTCCAGCGCCTCGATGAACTTTCCAAGTTGGCTGCCGGTCAAAAGTCCGTGGAGTTTTTTTCTATTTGTTTCTATCGTCCTTTTCGCTCGCGGTACTATTCGATGGATTCATGCTTACTTGAATAATGCGGTAGTAAAAGTTCAAAGCACCCATCAACGAAAACGCCTGATCGAATGGGCTTTTTCTGCAAGGTCCATTAACACTGGTGAGTTTGTGACCTTGTACAACAACAGTAGTGATAGCGTCGCCGCAACTTTGGTAAATTTTCAAAATATCGCGGTCATCCTGACTACCGCAATGCTCATCTTTTTCTATCTACTAAAAATTTCTTTTTTAGTTACTTCTGTCAGCATTGGAATCCTCGGGGTACTGGCGCTGGTCATGCGAGGCTTGGATGTCCAGGTAACTGATATCGGCAGGATTGGAACTTTGCTCGACGACCAAATCAATCGGTCGCTGATGTTAAATATCAAAAATCTACTTCTCCTCCAAATTTATGGAACTCAAAATAAGGAGAAAGTTCAAGCATTGTCGAAGCTAGAGCAGGCAAATAACGTCGCACTCAAATACTATCGAATTTTGAACTTAAAAGGAGCCCTGCCGCAGACTCTCGGAGTAATCCTTATTTGTGGACTGAGCGTTGTATCCACCCAACGATCGTGGATACCTTCGGGGCTCATGATTACTTATTTTTATCTGTTTCTTCAATTCGTAAATAATTTCTCCGATGTGATCAAATTAATCTCCACGATTAGCTTCAGCATTCCAGCTACCGCTCTTTTTGCTAAATGGTGGGCAGATCACTCCTACGACGGAATCCGTAATCGTTTCGATCCCAATCCTCGTCTTTCCACTAAACCGCTCCAAGAGAGTATCGGCTGGAATTTTTCGAATGTTAGTTTTACGTATCCAAATACTGACCACCTAGTCCTCAAGGATTTTTCCCTCTCCGTACCGACAAATACGTGCACTGTTTTGTTGGGCGAATCTGGCAGTGGTAAAAGTACAATTCTATCGCTTGCTCTTGGACTCTACCAACCTACCGCCGGAAATATTACAGTATCCGCTGCCGATCAGCGAACAAAACCTCTAATGGAAGTCCAAGCAGATCTTCTGCAAAGTGTAGGATATGTTGGGCCAGAAAGTTTCTTAATCGAGGGAACAATTCGGGAAAATCTACTATACGGCCTTACTGTCACCCCAAATGAACAAGAAATTTTACACGCTCTGGAAGCAGCAGAGTGCCTTTTTGTTGAACATCTTTCGAACAAACTCAATCATCATATTTCGGAACAAGGTCAGGGTTTGTCCGCGGGACAAAAACAACGGCTAGCCTTCGCTCGCGCGCTCCTACGCAAACCTAAGGTTTTGATCTTAGATGAAGCAACCTCGAATTTAGATGCAGAGACTGAAGAGAAACTAGTGGCCACCTTAAGTAAACTCAAGGGTTCGATGACCATACTCGCTGTAACCCACCGTGAAGCACTCTTACAGATCGCCGACCAAACCATCAGACTGACACCGCTACACGCTTAGTTCAACATTCGCTTCAATTTTCTGATCACTCGTTTCGGAAAAATGAACAGATTTAAAAACCTCTTTTTCAATGGGTTCCAAAATCCACGCTGAACACGTCGATAGAGCAACACTGATTTCACGGCAAGAGGACTGTACTTCTCTAAATCAGTGGCACTTTTGAGCATTTTGTTTACAAACAACTCCGGCAAATCCGTTCGATAATGACCATTAAAATTCACAGCGCCCGGTTCGGAATCATAGATGAGAAAAATTCTCAGTTCATTTTCTCGAATTTTTTCGTATTGATCACAATACGTCTGATATCGATCGTAAGCCTCGGTTTTTTTCTTCCGGTACGGCCAGACATCGTCTCCATGATGAAACGCATAAAACAAAGGGCTCGTATAAAAATAGTTCCACAAGGTCTTATCAACCACAGTCCCAGGGTTTGGATCCAATTTTTTCAGTTCTTCGGTATTTTTTACCATGACCTTACGGCTTAACTCGTAAAAACCAAGTCCCTGATCGTAGAGAATTTTCCCGATACGAGCTTCCCATACCAGAGCTTCTCCATAATCACCCATCCCCGCGAAATAGAGATGTTTGTTTTTTTGATAATGATTAACAATGTATTTTGGATCACAGCAAAAATTTAATCCATCAAAAGCGATCCCGATGTCGGTCGCCCCCTTGATATGATAGCCACCGTGATAGTAAATAAAATGGTCGGTACTATACTTTTCATTGAGAATGCTTCCCAGTTTTCCGGGCATAAAAATCCACGGAAGTCCTTCTTTAGGAAGTCCGTCGAGACCGTCATAGGATTCAAAATCCTTCCCACTCAATTCTTCTGGGACCGCCGAAATTAATCTGAATCCATACTTTCCGCTACTCATGACGAGTTTTTGGTCTGTTTTGAAAAGCGCGTTCATCTCGTCGAAATCCAGAAATGCATTTTCCGGAAGCGTATCACCCGCAACAAATTCGGTCTTACAGACGTAATGATCCTGCATGAAGAAGGCATAGTTTGCTGGGGTCATCACCCCTTCTCCCACTAACCTCGTATAGTCCGCGATCATCCCGAAGACGGAGTTCCAGGATCTCCGCACCAGAAAAACGAAATTACATTCGCTGATGCCGTATAGATCCAGATAGTAACGGCAAATGGCAAGCTCTCGCATTGGGTCGTGACTCGTGTTCAAAAACACGATGCGATCTTGTTTCACATCAAAATTCTTAAAGCTGGACCAACCCTTCCAGAAAACTTCGGTTCTATCACGATTGGCTACGACGATATCGAATCTTACCATGATTTCCTCTTTCAGCGCCGCTACCGGAGCGCGCCCGCAATCTGATCCGCGATATAATTCATGTGAGATTGATCTAATCCTGGCCAGATTCCAACCCAAAATCCATCGTTCATGATTTTATCGGTATTCGTCAAGGTTCCGGAAATTTCATGGGGAACATCCCTGAACGCAGGTTGACGAATCAAGTTTCCCGCAAACAAAAGTCGAGTTCCAACTTTGTGGCTTTCCAAATATTGCACGACGGATCTCCGCTTGTTCTCTTCTCGCAAAGTAAGAAAATACCCGAACCAAGATGGAGAGGTTCCAGGTGTTGCCTTTGTTCTAATGATTTTTTCATCGAGTCCCAATTGGGCGAGACATCGATCCAAATATTCATGATTTTCTTGGCGCTTTTTCACAAAACTTGGCAGTCGATCTAATTGTGCGAGGCCGATTGCAGCTTGAAAATCGGTGGTCTTCAAATTGTATCCAAGATGGGAGTAAATATATTTGTGGTCGTAACCCTTGGGCAAAGACCCTAATTTCCAATCAAAACGTGCTCCACAGGAATCAGAAACACCGGGCGGACAATAGCAGTCTCGTCCCCAATCTCGAAAACTCATCGCAATTTTGTAAAGTTGATGATCATTCATCAGCACTGCACCACCCTCACCCATCGTAATATGATGAGCAGGATAGAATGAGCAGGTGGCAATACTTCCGAAATTTCCCACATGCTGTTCGGCCACCTTAGCACCGAGGGCATCACAACAGTCTTCGATTAACCAAATATTCTTTTCCAGACAAATTTTTGCAACCAGGTCCGAGCGGAACGGATTGCCGAGAGAATGGGCGATCATGATCAGTTTTGTTTTGGGAGTGATCGCTTTTTCAATACTCTCGAGTGTCGCGTTTTGTGTTTCGAGATCCACGTCGATAAAAACAGGCTTCATTCCAAATTGGATCGCGGGTGCTACTGTCGTCGGAAAACCACAAGCCGTTGTGATAAACTCGTCTCCAGGCTTAAGTGCCCGTTCCCGAAGTTTTGGACTGGTCAGTGCAGAAAATGCCACTAAGTTCGCACTCGAGCCAGAGTTTACCAGAAGACTATATTTCAAATTCCAAATTTTAGAAAAATCCGCTTCAAACTGATCGGCAAAGCGACCGGCGGTGAGCCACATGTCTACCGATGCCTGCATGAGCATCTCGAACTCTTTTGCTCCCACTACTTTACCGGATGGTGGAAGATAGTCTTCCCCGGGCGTGAGTTTCTTCGACTCCAAAAGGCCTTTATTTTCCTGAGCGAGGTTCAATAGTTTTAATCTGAATTCTGAGTCTTGATTAGGCATGAAAGTTACTCTGATACCAATCGATGGTTTTCTTTACGCCTTCTTCAAAACCATACTGAGGTTTCCAATTCAGGAGTTGAATCGCTTTCGCACTATTCAGGGCTTGGACCGGAATCTCGTGGTTGCTTTGGTTCAAAATTTCAGGAACCAATTTTGAATTCATTTGCTTCAATATCGTATTCACGACGTCGATCACGGTCAGTTTCAATTCGTAAGAAAAATTAAAAGCTTCGCCCATGAATTTTTGAGGTGATTCGATCATCTTCTTCGCCAAAGTTCGATAAGCGGCTGCCCCATCACTCACAAAAATATAATCTCTGACGAATAAGCCATTCGAACGAATTTGTGGGCGCTCATGCTTCATTACCGACAGGATGGTAGAAGGAAATATTCTATTTTCATTTAAGTCGCCAGGGCCGAAAAAGTTTCCACACCGAGTGATCGCCACCGGCGTTCCGTAGGTCTTCGCATACATCTGACAAATTAAGTCGGCACAGGATTTGGAGACATCGTAGGGATGCTCACCTGCCAATGGAAAGCTTTCATCATAACGCTCACCCTTCAGGTTTCCGTAAGCCTTATCACTAGAAGCAAAAACAATCGTTTTCACATTTTTCTGATTGAGTCTACAAGCCTCTAACAGCGACCAAGTGCCGCGAATATTCACATCCAAGGTTTCAGTCGGACGAAGATTTGCATGACCAACAATTGTTTGTGCCGCGAGATGAAAAACAGTGTTCACTTCATACTCGTTCAATACGCGATCGATCAGGTCTTGATCGCGAAGATCTCCATGAACAGTGATCACTTTTGACGATAATTTTTCCGTAAAAAAACGGGCTTGAGGGACTTGATCTCGAAGCAAACAAACCACACGGTTTGCTTCCCCATTTTCCAAAATTTGAGATAGTAACTCTGATCCGAGTAAACCCGTAGCTCCGGTAATCAGTACGTTTCCGAATATTTTATTTTTCATTTTTGATGACCCAAGGAGCCTTCCCTGTTTCCCACAAATTCTGCAAATAGTTTTTGTCGCGCAAGGTGTCCATCGGATGCCAAAATCCAGAATGTTCAAACACCATCAATTCGCGATCTTTAGCGAGCTTCTCCAAAGGAGCTCTCTCCAGGATACAGCTCTCGTCGGTACTGAGATATTTTCTGAAATCCTTTTTGAAGAAAAAGAATCCTCCATTGATCAGACCTTGCTTGGATTCCGGTTTTTCTAGGAATCCTTCTACCACTTGGTCTGATCCAACTTCGAGTTTTCCAAAACGCGCGGTAGGTTTTACACCCAGGATCGTACCAATTTTATTTTTTTCACGGTGGAATTGTAATTCTTTCACCATATCAACGTCAGAGAGTCCGTCGCCGTAGGTGACCGCAAACGTATCGATCGCCTCAACTGCATTAACCAAATCAAAGGCGCGCGCAATACGGGCTCCTGTCATCGAGTTAAGACCGGTATCAATCACCCGGACTCGCCATTTTTCCTGGGCCTCGTTTGAACTGAAGGCAGTCGCTGGTTTATGGAGCGCCTCGCGATGATCGATTTCTAAATGATTATTTTGAGCCTGATAGTTGAGGAAGTATTCCTTGATCGACCACGAGCGATAGCCGGCACAGATCACGAAATCTGAAAAGCCTCGTGCGTAATAACTTTTCATCAAGTGCAACAACACAGGCAAGTCGCCCACTTCGATCATCGGCTTCGGCTTAGCGTGAGACTCTTCGCTAATGCGAGTGCCCAGACCTCCAGCTAAGATGAAAACGGGTACGGACTTAACGTTTAAATGATCTGCCATCACCATTAGTTATCATCTTTTAAAGAGTGAAGCCAGACGCGCCGCGCGTGGTCAATTGATTATTTTTGGCTGGGAAAGCCTCAAATCAGCCTTTAGCGATCACCGTGACCGGCGAACCATCCGCATCTTGAACTCGCACTGGGAGAATGACCACCATTTTAGGCGACTCATTCAATTCCGAGAGATGCATGTCTTCGATGATCAAAATCGGTTCGTGTTCTGAGCCATGCAAAAAAGCCTGGTGGGCCAACTTACCTACCGACCGATGATCGTAGCTGGTGGCTGAAATAAAATCGAAACCGATTGCTCTCAGCTTTGGCCGATGCTCCCTCAACCATTTCCCCAAGTCCGGTGAGAGCCCCGGATTGTGTGCCCAATAGTCTTCCGAAGAGCGTTTCGATTCAAAACCTGTCTTCAATAACAACAAATCAGCATCTGGAGAAATCTGAGAACTCCAATCTCCAATATCGATGATCTGCGATGGTGCCGCTGGTAGGCTCACTAAAAATGGCTTTTCGAAAACCCATGAGTCTGCGCTATATTCCTGAATTTTTTTTCCTTCAGGCGAAAAATGAAAAGGAGCATCCAAATGGGTTCCGACGTGATTGTTCATCGTCCACTCGGATTGATTGCAGGAATCACCATGAGACATCTCTGAAACTTTTTTTACCGAAAATTGAACGCGTCCACCGTAACCGGGAGTCTCAGCATTCAAGACATGTGATAAATAGATCCACTCAGATTTGCTCATAAGCTGTTGCTCTCTGAAAATGCTCAAGTCCTGTGATCGCCGCACGTCCCATTGCCAACACGGCCTCTTGGGAACTTCCACCGATATGAGTGGTTCCATATACCTTCGGATGATCAACCAATTTCCGGATCAACGGCGGCTCTTGTTCGAACACATCAAAGGCTGCAGCACTTAAATGGCCAGAATCCAATAGATCCACAACTGCTGCTTCATCCACCAATCCGCCTCGAGCTGTATTCACTAAATACGACCCGACTTTCAGACTTTTCAATACCTCACGACTCAATAGACCCGCCGTCTTTTTATTTTTTGGAATATGAATACTCAGCACGTCGGCTCTTTTCACTAATTCGGAAAATGAAACGCTTTCCACATCATTTTCCTTACAAAAATCTGAAATGTCGACGACATCACAGGCAAGAATTTTCGCGCCGAAGGGCCGAAGCAATTTCACGAGAGCCTTGCCCACATGACCACATCCCAGAACTCCGTAAGTCATTGATGAAAGCTGCTGTCCGCTGACCTGATGCCATTCACCATTTCTCAAAACCTGATTGGATTTCGGAATATTTCGCACAATATTCAGAGCCAAAGCCAAAGTCAATTCCGCAACAGCAGGTGCATTCACGCCGGCAGTCCATCCCATCTGAACTCCATGATCATCCATCGCCTTCAAATCAAGCTTGTCGAGACCTACTCCGAATTTTCCGATCACTTTTAACTCAGGAAGCTCTTTCAACAACACCGAATCAATGCTCTCCAATGCAATGATGGCCCGATCGCTACCGCGCAAAAAATCGACCAGTTCTCTCCCTATCAAACTTTTTCCAGAATCATTAAATTTTACCTGGGTGAAACGAGAAAGAAGCTCCTGACGCAATAACGCGTGATTCGAAAATGACCGCGAGCAGACTGCAACTTTAGAATCTTGATTCATGGGTAATCCTAGCTTCCCGTCTTACGACAGTGAAACATCAAATAACTACCGATGATATGGTCAAAAATCATGTGAAGATCTTCAACAGGACCATATTCACCTTTTTCAGAAGGAACATGCACACTGTGGGTGGCCATCGATTTCAACTTCCCACCATCAAATCCGGTCAGACCAATCGTGGTGCACTTTCGAGAATGGGCATACTCGATCGCCTTAATGATATTCGGAGAGTTTCCAGAGGCGGAAATGGCAACCACGACATCACCATCATTGAGTAAAGCTTCTAGTTGCTTCACAAAAATAAAGTCATAACCAAAGTCGTTGCCAACGGCTGTGAGAATTGCCACGTTGTCGGTCAAGCTTTGCACTTTAAACGGCTTCCCTTGAGGACGGGTTCCAATTTGAATGTCGTTGGCAAAATGGGATGAAGTTGCAGCACTCCCACCATTCCCGATAAAATAAACCGTACGCCCCTCATCACGGGCCTTCAGTAAAACCTCGATAAACTTTCCAATCTCGCTTTCGTCAATCTTACTGAAAATCTTTGTTAGATAATTCAGATAATTTCGTGCATAGGACGAAGCCGATTTCGTTTCATTAAAAATTTTTTGAATTTGATTTTCCATAAAGTGCTTACCTTTGAATATTGAATTTCTCTACCCACTCCGGATCTGCGAAATAGATCTTATAAACCATTTCCATGGTCTTGAGCGCGTCCAAGCTCGATCCATGTTGGATTTTTTCATTGTCGACGATGCATTTTGCAAACTCATTAATTTCGTCACGCCAAGAGTTGTCCTTGATGAAGGAAGTGGTTTGTTCGCGAGGATTTCCACCATCTTCTTCGCCGCGCATCACCACTGTTAGTTTTTCTTGTCCGTAAGACTTAGAGCCAGATAAAATTCCACTCAAGATCAAGCTCCCCTTAGTCAGCGTGATCTCAAGGTTGAAGCGATGACGCCACTCCGTTGCCGTAGAATGAAGAAAAGCCACCACCCCGGACTCGCTCTTCATCAGAGCAAAGGCATTGTCTTCGACATTATAGCTCCAGAAATTATTCTGAACGAAACTATGGTATTCCTTGAATTCACCCGCGAATAAACGGATCAAATCAACCATGTGTATCCCTTGGTCCAGAAGAATTCCGCCGCCGGCGATTTCGCGTTTCGAGCGCCAGTCGTTTTCGTAAGACACCATCACCGACTTACCGTAAATACCGCGGATATTCAAAATTTTGCCCAACTCGCCGCTTTCGAGCATCT
>Ga0206917_1160_pt1 | contig 16649 bp, 18 predicted proteins | sample Alteio_BWOrgHeat_68_FD_152931 | JGI IMG/M metagenome (GOLD analysis project Ga0206917, IMG submission 152931) | Enriched cells from forest soil in Barre Woods Harvard Forest LTER site, Petersham, Massachusetts, United States -... | ecosystem: Environmental > Terrestrial > Soil > Temperate forest >...
GAGGAAAGCACGCCATTGAAAATATTATGGCGGCCATTATGGCTTCCCGTCCTTACGGCGCTAAGCCCGATTCAATCCAAAAGGTCATAGACAGTTTTCCTGGCCTTCCCCATCGCCTCGAGTTTACTCGACGTAAGGGTGGTGTAGAATTTTACAACGACAGCAAAGCGACGAATGTTCACTCAGTCCTTCGCGCGCTTGAAGCGTTTGACGAACCAATAATTTTAATTATGGGTGGAAAAGACAAAGGGGTTGATTTCACTCCTCTTGTCGAACCCGTTCAGAAAAAAGCGAAGAATTTAATTTTGGTCGGAGAAGCTAAAGAAAGGCTTAACCGAACTCTTGGTGATTTCAGCGAAACATTTATTATTGGGACTTTTGAGGAAGCTGTCTTACTCGCCTACCAGAAGTCGCGCAGCGGTGACGTGATTTTATTGAGTCCGGGCTGCTCCAGTTACGACATGTTCGAGAACTTTGAGGAGCGTGGCAACTACTTTAAGGACCTCATACAAAAGCTCTGAGACTTTAAGAGCCTCAATAGATCGCAGTCTTCTCATGTGCGTTTGCGCACTCATGGGCATTGGTTTAGTTCTTGTCTATAGCGCAAGTTTCATATTTGCGTCTGAAACCTACGGTGATGGTCTTTATTTTTTCAAAAGGCAATTGGTCTTTGTTGTTCTCTCCCTCGCTGGCTTGGGCTTTGCCAGTATCTTTCCCTATATTTATTTAAAGAAGTTTTTTTGGTTCTTTATGACTTTGCTTATTGGTTCTCTTTTGGCGGTTTTTGTACCGGGAGTTGGTCATCGTGTGGGCGGGGCCATCCGTTGGATTTCTTTACCCGGCGGTTTACGATTTGAACCTGGTGAGCTCGCAAAACTTATGAGTCCCGTTATTTTTGCTTATCTTCTGACTTACGAAAAAAAGAAATCCGATTCTAAGTGGAAATTTCTGGCCATAGTTCTGACTGTCACGGCCCTCCCGGTCTTGATCATGTTAAAACAGCCGGACTTCGGATCATCAGTGATTTGTTTTTTAGTGGGCGCTACACTTTTATTTTGTTTTGGCCTTCCTTGGCGCGCTACCTTTTTATCACGGGAGTTATTGCAGTCCCTACCATATACGCCCTTGTTATGGAGAAAGCTTATCGTCGGCAAAGGGTTTTAGCATTTTTAAATCCTTGGGCTGATCCCGCACACGGCGGGTTCCAGGTTATCCAATCTATGTTAAGCCTCCATGCAGGTGGTTTTTGGGGAGTGGGAATTGGTAAGGGCCAAGGCAAATTATTTTTCTTACCCGAAGCCCATACTGATTTTATTTTGGCGGTCCTCGGCGAAGAGACGGGCTTTGTTGGTCTTATTTTTGTCCTCCTACTTTTTACATGGATAATCTTTAGGGGAATCCAAATTGCAGGACGTTGCAAAGACCCTTTTGGGAGGCGCCTTGCTTTAGGGCTCAGCGCCCTTATTGCTTTTCAAGCGATCATCAATACGGGTGTAGTCACGGGCCTTCTTCCCACAAAAGGACTTACGATGCCCTTTCTCTCATACGGAGGAAGTAGTTTAGTGGCCGTGAGTCTTGCTTGCGGAGTACTTCTTAATATTCACTCTCGGAGCAAAGCTTAAATGGATGGTCTTCTCATCGCGGGAGGGGGCACCGGGGGCCATATTTATCCGGCCGTAGCCATCGTTCAGGCGGTGAAAAAAACGAATCCTCATATGCAAATCGATTTCGTCGGCACTCCACAGGGTTTAGAAACAAAAATTATTCCAAAAGAAAAAATTTCCCCTCCATCTCATTAAGGTCGGGGCCCTTAATAATGTAAGTGCTCTCACAAAAATTTGGACAGCTCTTTGTTTACCTTTTGCCATCTTCGGAGCCATAGGTCTTATTCTAAAATTGCGTCCGAAAATTATTTTGGGTGTAGGCGGATATGTATCGGGCCCCGTAATGCTTGCCGCTGTGATGCTCAAACCTTTTTTAAAAATGAAATTGGCTCTTTTTGAGGCTAATGCCTACCCAGGATTAACGAATCGTTGGCTCTCTCGGTTTGTCGATGTTTCGTTTACAAATTTTGAAGTTTCAAATCAGTTTTTTAAAAACCCTATCACGGTGGGGATCCCCATTCGTGATGGCTTGGCGCCATCGGAAAAAGAAATTTCTGACAGCTTGCGAATTCTTGTTTTCGGCGGGAGCCAAGGGGCGCGGGGAATTAATCTCACCGTCACCGAAGCCATCCGAAATGATGGCGACTGGTTAGAAAATATAGAGATCGTTCATCAGATAGGGAGTACAGATTTTTCTAAGTTTGATAGCCTCTATCGGGAGCTTAAGCCTAAAAACATTCAGTGGTTTGAATTCCTATACGATATGCCCGATCGTTATAGGTGGGCAGATTTGGTTATCTGTCGTGCAGGCGCATCCACCCTCGCTGAACTTGCGGCCTGTGAAAAAGCCGCGGTTTTGATTCCGTTTCCTTTTGCCTCAGACAATCACCAACAAGAAAACGCCCAAGCTATAGCTCAGGAGAACGGCGCCAAAATGATCTTACAAAAAGATTTTACACCAGAAAAACTAAAGAATTTGGTCAGCGATTTGAAAAAAAATCGTGGGCCCATTCATGAATATGAAAAATCTATAAAGAAATTTTTTCGACCAAAAAGTGCTGAACGCGTAGCCCAAGAACTGCTCGGTGAAATGAAATGAATTTAGCTGAATCGCATATTCATTTTATAGGTATTGGCGGAATCGGAATGAGTGGTATCGCTGAAGTTTTGGTCAATATGGGGTGTTCAGTCACCGGGACCGATGAGGTCATTAATTCTCAGGTAGAAAGATTACAAGCTCTAGGAGTGAAGATAAAAAGAGGCCATAGCTCAAACAATTTGCCGTTTCCGTGCGATGCTGTTGTTTTCAGTTCTGCGGTTAAAAAAAGTAATCCAGAAATTGTTGAGGCTCGGCACCGTAAAATCCCCATAATTCAGAGAGCAGAAATGCTTGCAGAAATTATGGGTCTTAAACGCGGTATCGCCATTGCTGGTACGCACGGTAAAACAACAACGACAAGTATGGTGGCCACAATGCTTTTAAATGCCCAAATGGATCCCACCATAGTCATTGGGGGGAGGCTCGATCTCATTAAAAGCACAGCTGCTCTTGGCAAGGGAGAGTGGTTTGTTGCCGAAGCTGACGAAAGTGACGGAAGTTTTTTAAGGCTCACGCCAGAAATAGCTGTCGTCACCAATATTGACAACGATCATCTCGATCATTACAGAAACTTTAAACATCTTGAAGGGACCTTTGCAGAATTTTGTAAAAAAATTCCATTTTATGGAGTGGCTGTATTATGTGTCGACGATTCCTATGTTTCAAAATTGGCGAAAAATTTTGAAAAAAGACAAATGACTTATGGCTTAACTTCAAAAGCGCGATTGAGAGGAACTCAATTAAAATCTTCACCTAGCGGGCAAGAGGTTAGCGTCAGTTTAGAGGGAAAACCCTTAGGGGTATTGTTGTTAAATGTTCCGGGTCGTCATAATGTTTTGAATGCCCTTGCGGCGGTGGCCATTGGCCTAGAACTGAAATTAAGTTTTGAAATTATCGCCGAGGGTCTTGCCCAATACAAAGGAGTCGATAGAAGACTTCAGAAAAAGGGTGAATTCAACGGAGCTACAGTCATCGACGACTATGGTCATCATCCCACTGAAGTGCGAGCGACTCTTGAGGCCCTAAGGCAGGCATACCCAAAACAACGAGTGATTGTCGCTTTTCAACCCCATCGTTATACAAGAACGAAGGCATGTTGGAACGAATTTCTCAATTGCTTTAAAGACGCAGACGTTGTGGGACTCATTGATATCTATGGTGCCGGGGAAAAGAAAATAAATAATATCAGTTCGAAACGTTTGGCTCAAATAGCATCGAAGAAAAATAAAAATATTTTGTACTGGGGAAGTATGAACTCGGCAACAAAAAAGATAAGACCCCTATTAAAAGCTAATGATATCTTTCTCACCCTTGGTGCGGGAGATGTTTGGAAGCTCGGGGCAGAGTTATTAAAAAAGTGAATTTTACCACCCAAGTCTCAGAAAAAATAAAATTGGCCTCAAATACCAGCTGGCTTATAGGTGGAGAAGCTGAATTTTTTTCCGAACCCGAAAGTGTTGCAGACCTTAGTGTTTTAATTTTGGAAGCAGAAAAAAACAAAATGACCACCACTATTTTAGGTGGCGGGACAAATGTTTTGATTTCAGATGAGGGTATTAAAGGTTTAGTGATCTCTTTAAAGAGACTATCAGGGATAGAGACCCTCCCACGAGATGGTTTTTTAAATTTTTGGGCTTTGGCCGGTACCGCCAAGAGTGAATTACTTAAAATATTTTTAAAAAATAAACTTCATCCTGCAAAAATGTTGGCGGGCCTTCCAGGGCAAGTCGGTGGTGGCGTTGTGATGAACGCCGGGGTTTCAGAAAAATTAGTTCCACGAGAATTCTCAGAAATTGTAGAGGCCATCGAAGTTTTGCGTCCCAACGGGGCCTTAGAAATTATTTTATCGAAAAATTTGAAATGGGACTATCGTCACTGCGAGGGATGGAAGCCCGGCGTTATTACTCGAGCCAAATTTTTATGGCCTATGACTCCCGATGATAAAATTATCTCAGAAGTTAAAGCTTTAAACCTGCAGCGTTTAAAAAAGCAGCCTCTGGAATGGCCCAGTTGCGGGTCGGTTTTTAGAAATCCACTTCCTGATTCGGCGGGTAACCTTATAGAACGGGCAGGACTTAAGGGGCATAGTTATGGCGGAGCTCAAATTTCAGAGAAACATGCAAATTTTATTATTAATCGAGGTAACGCCAAAGCATCGGATATTGAAGCGCTGATGAAACTTTGCGTTGAAGAAGTGAGAAAACAATTTTCAATTTCTCTTAAGTCTGAAGTTATTTTTTTAAAATAATATGTTCGGTAGAAAGGTATCAAAGAGATGAGAACCACCATTTATTTATTAAGCATTTTTTTCTTCTGTTTAACTTCATATGCCGATGATATTTCAAAATCAGTAGAATTTTTGCATGCCAATAAGAACTTCGTTCAAATTAAAGAAGCTCCTGGTTACAAAATTGACCTTAGATACGCGACGAAAAATAATTTTGTTCATGAAAACATGTACGGGACCTTTAAAGAGTGTTGGCTAGAGAAGTCCGCTGCTGATAAATTACGCGTGGCTTTTAAAAAAATGAGAGAAGTAAAACCCAAGTGGAGTTTTATTTTTTACGATTGTTTGAGACCTCGAGCGGTTCAAAGAATTCTTTGGGCCAAAGTTGTTGGCACCGAAAACCAAATGTATGTCGGTAATCCCGATAAAGGTTCAGTTCATAATTTTGGTTTAGCCATCGACATCGGATTACTCGACGAAAATGGTAAAGAAGTTGATATGGGAACGGGGTTTGATAGTTTTTCTCCAGTCTCCCAGCCAAAACTCGAAGACCAATTTTTAAAAGAGGGAAAACTGACCCCGGAACAACTTAAGAACCGAAAAATTCTTCGCGACGCCATGGGGGGAGCAGGTTTTATCCAACTCCCCCACGAGTGGTGGCATTACGATTCTGTTTACTCCAAAGAATTAACCAATTTTAAAATTGTGGAATAAAAAACATTTATTTTTTTGAAGTGTTTTCTAAGGTCATTCGGCCGCCGGTGGCGTCTTCGAAATCGGCTACGGTGGCCCGCTCAAGGGAATTTTTATGGGAAACGGCGCAACTGATTTGGGTTAATGTGTTGGTATTAAAGAAAGTGACCCTGAATCTTTCGATATATCTTTCACCGGAGAATATTTCATAGGAATAAGTGGGGGTAGAAAAATCAGAGTTTGAGCTCCAAGAAATATGATGCCCCTGGCTTAATATCTGCGTCGGTGGGAACAAGTTCTAGTTTTTGCGTCAAAATGGATGTCGAATATTCGGCCAGGCAACTCAGTTTATTAAATCGCAATTTTTTGTTGGGATCATAAACCGAACCGACCCTGTGCAATTCGCCGTCATAGACAACGAATTCGGAATAAATCGGTGAACCATCTTCAAGATGGCTTGGAACAAATTCACTTTTCAAAAAAACAATGTGCCCTGGTTTTTGAAGAATTGTAGAAATGTCAGACTCACCAGCAAATGCATATGAATAAAGAGCTAAACTAAGGCAAAGATATTTTAAAGTTCCCATTTTATACCCCCTGAATGAATGAGGTTTGATAGCATCAGGAGCGGTGCATTTCAATGCCAATCCTCGACCTTTGTCCTTTGGTTTCGATTACGCGTTATTTTGCGATTTATGATACGATTTTAGAGTGAAAAAGCGAGTTGCAGTACTCATGGGCGGCATGGGAAACGAGAAGGAGGTCAGCCTTCGCTCCGGCGCGGCCTTTGTCAAATCTCTTGAAAGATTGAAGTATCCTAATGAAAGCATCGTAGTCGGCCCCGATCTTCCTCAAGTTTTGAGTCAGATAAAATGTGATTGTGCACTTTTAGCTCTGCACGGAAAGTACGGCGAGGATGGCACCGTTCAAGGGATATTAGAATATTTAAAAATTCCATATACGGGAAGTGGAGTGCTTGCCTCAGCCCTGGCCATGAATAAAATCACCACAAAGCAGGTTCTCACTCACTGGGGAGTACCGACGCCAGAGTGGCAGATGGCAGACTTAACAAAAACAACTTCAAAAGAAGTCAAACTTCAGCTTCAACTCCCTGTTGTAGTAAAACCCGCCAGGGAAGGATCGACCGTAGGCTTAAGCATTGTACGGAAAGAGGAAGAGTTTCATAAAGCTTTAGATACGGCCGCCACCTGCGATAAACTTATCGTCATTGAAAAATATATTGATGGAACTGAAGTCACGGTTCCTATTTGGGGAGACACAATCCTCCCCATCATAGAAATTGTTCCGAAGAGTGGTTTTTATGATTACAAACGAAAATACACTCCGGGTGAAACAGAATATATAATACCAGCTAGAATCTCAGCGAAGGCAAAAAAACTTTGTGAAGAATATTCTCTCGAAACGTTTAGGGCCGTGGGTTGCAGACAGTATGCAAGAGCGGATTTGCGAATAGATAAAAATGACAAACCCTTTGTCTTAGAAATTAATACTCTTCCCGGTTTTACAGAGACAAGTTTGTTTCCAAAATCTGCCGCCAAAGTGGGAATTACTTTTGACCAAATCATCGAGAGTTTAGTTGAACAATCAACCCTCGATTATCGATGAGAATTCTAAGACCCATAATTTTAATTCTGCTCTTTGTTCTATTTGTTGGAGGGCTTTGGGAGGGAATTCAAAAAACTGAGCTCCTTAAGCTAAAGACCATCCAGATCATCGGGGCTGCTCCTGCAACCGAAGCTCGCTTGAGAAAAACAATTACCATCAATCCCGGCGATTCGTTGTGGGGAAAATCCGTTGAAAAGCAAGCCGAGATTGCGATGGGAGATCCTTGGGTCGAAAAGGCTCAAGTACGCCGCGTTTTTCCAAATTCAATTGTCATTGAAATCAAGGAGCGGGCTCCAGTTGCCGTGTTAAATGAGAGTAATGGCCAATTTAAATATCTCGATAGCAGTAACACCATAATAGACAGAGCTGAGCCAGAAAAAATCGGTCAATATCCCATTCTTGTCGGCCAAGATCTAAGAACAAATATCAACCTCAGAGGGTCTGCGCTCGATATTCTCAAATCCTTACCAGAAGAAGGTTTGATGAGTCGACGAGACGTGGGTGATTTACGTTTCGATGACGAACATGGTTTTCAAATCCGTCTTGCGAAATCCGGAATTCTTATCGATATCGGAAAAGAAAATATTCCTCTTCATATTGATCGCGCTCGCCGTGTGGTCCAGTACCTAGACCAACATAATATTAACGCCTCGCGTGTAGATTCAGACTACGCTAAAAAAGTTCTTGTCAAAGTGCGTAAGGGCCGATAGCCTTTTTACGTAGACCTAAGTTAAGTGGCTATTAAGTTTTTCGGGTTAACAACCACTACTTAACGCAGATCTAAATATTATTTTCGACCAGAATTTTATTTAGCAACATTGACGTATAAGTTTTTAGCAACTTTGAGACTGGTGAAAATGACCCTATTATATAAACGGGTACTTTCTAATTTAATCAGGCCCCATGGATTCGGAGCTGAGATATGAATTCTAATACTGATCAATCGCCTATCATTGCGGGTCTTGATATCGGTACGACAAAAGTTTGTGTTGTCATCGGACGAGTCGCGCAAAATTCAACAGACACAGAAATTATCGGCGTTGCTCAAGCCAGATCAGTGGGTTTGCGCAAAGGTGTAGTCATTAATATTGATGCCACTGTCGATGCTATTTGGTCGCGCTCTCGAAGATGCCGAACTCATGGCCGGTGTCGATATCGATAAAGTTTGGGCGGGCGTAGCGGGGAGCCACATTACTTCCTTTAATAGCAAGGGAATGGTGGCCATAAAAAATCACGAAGTACAAAAAGATGATATGCGAAGGGTTATTGAAGCCGCGCAAGCCGTTGCTCTTCCTGAAGGCCGACAAATTCTGCACGTTCTTCCACAAAATTTTGCTGTGGATTCTCAAGATGGAATTCGTGATCCCTTAGGGATGTCTGGGGTGAGACTTGAAGCCGGAGTCCATGTCATTACTGGAAATATAATGAGTCTTCAAAATATTTCAAAGTGTGCACAGAGATCAGGTTTGCATATTTCAGGTCTTATTTCTGAAGCTCTCGCTTCCGCTGAATCAACATTGAGCCAAGACGAAAAAGATCTTGGTGTGGCCGTCATTGATATGGGCGGTGGAACTTGCGACATGGTTATCTATGTTGGGGGCGCTGTTGTTCACACAGCGGTTCTCCCCATAGGTGGTGCCCATCTCACCCATGATATTTCTGTGGGCTTAAGAACCCCTGCAAGTGAAGCCGAAGAGATTAAACGTAAATACGGTTGCGCTATGGCAAGCCTTGTTCAGGCGGGTGAAACCATTGAAGTGCCAAGTGTTGGGGGAAGAAATCCTCGAACACTCTCAAGACTCACTTTGGCTGAAGTCATCGAGCCAAGGATCGAAGAAACAATTCATCTTTTAAATAACGAAATTTCTAAGAGCGGATACAAAGATCTTCTCGGGTCAGGCGTGGTCTTGACGGGTGGGGGAAGTTTACTTTCGGGCATACCTGAACTCGGTGAGTTTATTTTTGAAATGCCCGTGAGAAGAGGAATTCCGATAAATACCACCGGTCTTAAAGAAGTTGTCCAAAGTCCAGCTCTCGCTACAGCAGTAGGTCTTCTGAAATTTGGAGCGGCTAACCAAGCCCGCGCCATTGAGAAGGCTTCGGGTTCATTTGTTAATATCATCAAAAATAAAGTCGCGAATTTTTTAGACGGCGCCTTTTAGGAGGGGAATATGTTCGAAATCGATGAAGGTGAAAATTCAGGGGCAAACATCAAGGTCATCGGAATCGGCGGCGGAGGATCTAATGCTGTCACGACAATGATGGGATCCGGAATGTCTGGCGTACAATTTATTGTCGCTAACACAGACAGGCAAGCCTTGGAGGCTTCTCCTGCTCCCGGGAAAATCCAACTTGGTCGGGAACTCACAAAGGGTCTGGGGGCCGGAGCTAATCCTGAAATTGGAAAGCGTGCCGCCATTGAAAGCTACAATGATATCGCAGAAAAATTAGAAGGTTCAGATATGGTTTTCGTCACTGCCGGAATGGGCGGTGGTACGGGAACAGGCGGCGCACCTGTGGTTGCAAAAATTGCTCGAGAACTTGGCGCTCTCACGGTCGGAGTGGTCACTCGTCCTTTTGGATTTGAAGGCAAACGTAGAAAAAAACACGCCGATCAGGGATTAGCAGAACTACGAGAGAATGTTGATACCCTCATTGTCATTCCAAACCAGAAATTACTCGCCATCGCAGGAGAGCGAACTCCTCTTCTTGACACTTTTAAGAAAGCCGATGAAGTTCTTCTTCAAGCCTGTCAGGGGATCGCCGATCTTATAAATATTCGAGGTCTTATTAATCTAGACTTTGCTGATATCAAAACAGTTATGGCCAATAAGGGAATGGCTCTTATGGGGACAGGTCGCGCTTCTGGCGAAAATCGCGCAGTCGAAGCGGCAACCTCCGCCATCTCTAGCCCTCTCTTAGAAAATGTTTCAATTGATGGAGCAACAGGAATTATTATCAATGTCACTGGTGGACCAGATCTCACCATGTTTGAAGTTAACGAGGCGTCTACACTCATCACCGAAGCTGCACACGAAGATGCAGAAATTATTTTTGGTGCTGTCATTGACGATACGATTCGGGACGAAGTCAGAGTCACTGTTATCGCGACGGGTTTTGGTCGCGAAGAGAAAACGACATTTGCAGAACAAGTTTCTCAAATGCATGCGATGAGTGCAGAAAATAATCTGCCAACTCAAGCGCCAATGGTACAGTCGCAGCCCCAGCACTCTATGCCCGCTTCATGGCCTCAGCCGCCAACAATTAGGCCTATCGCAAATGGGTTGCCTCCGATTCCTCAAGTGGCCCAGAATCCGATGACTCAGCAAATTGAGATGCCCGCAACTCATGAGCAAAATTTACAGAAGCCAGTTTTGCCCCGAGACATTTTACTTGCGAAAGCCAGAGCTTTTCGAGAGATTCAGAGCAATGGTAACGATAAAGTAAAACGTTCGGAACCAGTTCAATTGAGTATGCCGGTAAATCCCGACGCTCAAATGAACAGCAATAGCTCGGGCGGTCCAGATTTGGAGTCAGCCCGTAAATTAGCGAGAGAAGTAGGCCGCCAATTTGATGAGAAGACTTATGACATTCCAGCATTTATTCGGAAAAACCAGCGGCCCCAAGAACCGCAGATTTAGCGGTCTTTACCGCGTTTTAAAATTTTGAAGTCGGCTTTTTTTATATCAGACGTTCATTTATCTCGCATGGCCTCTCCAACTGGAGAGGCTTTGCTGTCTTTGCTTAAAAGGGCCCAAAAAGAAGCTAGTCTTTTTGTGATTTTGGGGGACCTTTTTGATATTTGGGTCGGCTCAGGGCAAGCCTTCCAAAAAGAATATGAACCCGTTATTGACGCATTAAGAGAACTTCGAAAGACGTGCTCCGTTTATTATTTTGAAGGAAATCATGATTTTCATTTAGAAAAATTTTGGACAAAAGAAATTGAATTGGAAGTTTTCTCTGGGCCCAAAGAATTTGAATTTGGAGGCATGAAGATTCGAGCGGAACATGGAGATGAGGTCAACCGCCAAGACCATGGCTATATATTTCTTCGGTGGTTTCTTAGAACTTCTCCTCTAAAATTTCTGATCGAAAACCTACCGTCGTCAATAGTCTTAAGAGTTGGTAGGCGGGCTTCAAAGGTAAGTCGTCAATACACTTCTGGCCTAAAAAACAGATCCATCGAAATTTTTCGCGAGTATGCCCAAGACTTGGCAGAAACTCATCCCTTTGATCTCCTATTAACCGGTCACACCCATGTTCCCGACGATTTCACTTTCAAAATCAAAGGTGAGACCTCAAGACTTATCAATCTTGGGTCCTGGTTTGATGGGCCCCACTATCTTAAAGTAAGTTCTGACGGTAATGTTGAACGCATTGATATTTAATGCTGGCGGATCCAGTCAGGTGCAGGAAGTAGTGGTAAAGGCGCTGAGGCTGGTATCCGAACATCCTCTTCATCGGGCCCATCGAGATCAATGATATAATCTGAAACTTCAGGGAGATTTTTCTTAGTGGAAGGAGATGCTTTCTTAGCTGTCGGGCCTGACCCGTTGTAAAGATCTGTGACTGAATGAGATTTCATTCCGATAATTTTGAACAGTCTCCAGCGACTCTCTTGAGTGGATTTGTCTATGGCCACTTGCCATTTGTAGTCACCCGGACTCAGATCAAGAAGTTTTTTCTCTTTAAATATTCTTCGAGAGTATTTTTTCTTTCCGTCAAGGCGTTCTACCTTAAGAATGACATAGCGTTTTTTCTTAGACTTGGTGGGCAGGGCGAGCTTCCAAGAAAATGTAATAACACCCGGTGTGTAAGTTGAATTATGTTGGGGAGTCACAAGTTGAATACTTCTGGGCGTGCCGCCGCCACTGCCGTTGGCCGCATTGATTCTCACTCTCTTCACCGAGAGTTCCGAATCCTGTGATGAAATGTTTGGTGACGGTGATTTAGAAGGAGCCTTTGGAGCGTCTTCATCTTGTTCTACATATTTTTGTGGGGAGGGCCGAAGCTTTACATCAGCGGCGTCGTCCATGTCTTCTGTAGTAGCAGCCGCTGTGTTAAAAGAAGGATCACTGGTGGGCTCCTTGAGTTGGGCCCAACCTTGGCATGTTAAAATCAAAATAAAAAATAGAGAAAGATGGCGTAGCTTCACACCTCTTATTCGACAAATTCAAATTCTGCATAGAGTCCAAATCAGTCGGTAATCTAAGAAGCTAGTTTAAAGTCTTGGCAGAAAATTCTTTGATCATCTCGCGAGCATGGGTCAGACTTGCAGCGGTGATCTTCTCGCCGCTGATCATTCGTCCCAACTCCTGAACGCGTTCTTTAGCAGCAAGCTCGGTGACCTGGCTCTTGACCTGGCCTTTAGCCGGGCCTGAAGTCACAACCTCTTTACTAATTAAAAAGTGTGCATCGGCAAACGCGGCAACTTGGGGGAGGTGAGTAATGCACACCACTTGGTGATAGCTTCCAATGGCTTTAAGTTTTCTTCCTACCTTTTCTGCCGTGGGTCCGCTAACGCCTGCGTCTACTTCATCAAAGAGATAGGTCATGTGGAGGTCATTGGCGGCCACAACTTGTTTTATCGCCAACATAAGTCTAGAAAGTTCACCCCCAGAAGCGATTTTTGAAACGGCCCTTGCCTCGTCTTTTTGAGAAGCTCTGATCATAAATAAGACTTCATCAGTTCCGCTTGGCCCTGGCTCAGAAAGTTCAGTGGTACGAATGGAGAACTCCGTTCCCTTCATATTAAGTTCTTTAATCTGATGGTTTATGCCAGAGGTTAATTTAGTGGCTGCCTTTTCACGTTTCTGATGGAGCTCTTTGGCCAATTTTTGAATTTTATCTTCTGCATTTTTCAACTGACCTTGAAGGTTCTTAAGATTCTCATCATGACTTTCAAGTTTTTCGAGTTCATGTTGAGCCTCATTTTTAAATTTTAAAATGTCTTCAACGGTTGTACCGTATTTTTTTTGCAGCTTTTTAAGATCACTGAGGCGATCTTCAATTCTCTCGATTTCTTCCGCGTCTATAGTCTCGTTCTTTAAATAATCTCGAAAACTAAAAGCCGCATCTTCGATTAAAATTGAAGCCTCCTTTAGACCACCAACGCCATTTTTCAACTTGGGGTCTAAATTAACAAGGGTTTCGCCTTCTTGTTGCAATTCTTTAAGTATGGAATGAACGCTTTGATCATTGCTATACAAGCTATTTTCGGCTTTTTCAGCAAACCCGTGGAGTCTCGTTGAAGCGCGGGCCTTTTGAAATCTTGCTGCCATGTCTGTGTCTTCACCGAGAGCCGGGTTAAAAGTTTCTATTTCATTAATTTGAAATTTGAGAAAATCAATTTTTTGTTCTCGATCACGGGTCGTTTGTTTTAGATTTTCGATTTCTATTCGATGGTTTCTGGCAATTTCGTAGTATTCGCCATATTTAGTTTTCAAATCTTTGAGCTCTGCAAAATTATCCAGGAGCAAAAGTTGAGATGACTGTTTAAGAAGTGAGTGATGCTCATTTTGACTCGTGATCTCAACAAGGCGTGGAATAATTTTTTCTAAAACGTTGAGGGTCGATAGATTCCCATTAATATAAAGCCTGTGCTTACCGGTTTGACTTATAATTCGCCGAATAACTAAGCTATCATCGCCAGAATCTAAAGCCTGCTCTCTAAGCTCTGCGCGTATTTCGGGGCGATGGGATAAATCAAAGGCCCCTTCGATAATTGCCTGATCACAACCCGTACGAATGACATCGGGGCTCGCTTTTCCGCCTAAGAGAAGAGCTAAAGATTTTAGGAGGATACTTTTGCCCGCACCCGTTTCGCCAGTGAGAACGTTAAGGCCCGGCCTTAAGAAATGAACTTGAAGGCTATCAATTATAGCAAAGTGACTCACTTTGAGTTCGAGAAGCATGGGTTCCCCCTAATCTCTTTGTCCGAAACGTAATTTAGATCTTAGAACATCAAAATAATTTCGTGTTGGAAGAGAAAGCATGATTACAGATTTCTTTCCCTTGGTGACAATGATGACATCATCTGAGGTGAGATCTTCTTTTCTTTGTCCGTCGAGCATGAGAACGGCCCGACCCGGGTCTTGGCTCAATTTTAATTTAATTTTTTGGTCGTCAGATAAAATGATAGGGCGATTAGTTAAAGTATGTGAGCAAATTGGAGTAATGGTCACGGCCTTCACTGTGGGTTGAACGATCGGCCCACCGGCGGCTAGGCAATAAGCCGTAGAACCCGTTGGGGTGGCGATGATAAGACCGTCAGCCTTCACCGTACTAACTAAGAATGGGCCAGCAAAAATTTCCATATCAATAAGTCGAGAGTAATGCCCCCGCTCAATAACGATGTCATTAAGGGCATGAAAAGAATCTTTCTTTCCATTCTTTCGAATTATGGTTGCGTGAAGAGTGGCCCTCTCCACTTTTTGCATCTTTCCCTCGATTGCCATATCGATGACGTCGTAGAGTTCTTCAACTTTTGTTTCTGTGAGAAAACCGAGATGGCCGAGATTAACTCCTAAAATGGGAACGGGTTGAGAATTCAAAAGTCTAACGGCACTTAAGAAAGTTCCATCTCCGCCAAGAACAATGACAAGATCTAATAATTTAATTTGTGATTCTTTGATTTTCTTTGTACCGGGAACGGGTTTTGTTTCCGGGTGGCTAAAAAGTTTAAAGCCCCTTTGACTGAGCCAGCCCGCAACTTCTTTAGCTTTTTGAGCAGCACGAGCAGAATGGGGACGATAAACGATACAAATATTTTTAATCTTCTTTGACATCACCACACCATTAAATGGCTTTGAAAAAAATGCAAGAACTAGTCGCAAAACCCCAGTGGTGACTGAATGTGACCAGTTGCGTTAAGTTATTTGAAAGTATTGCATTCGTCAAACCTCAGAACTTTTTAAAATACAATTGAGGTGCCAAAAATTGGCACATTTGTTGAGTACAGAAGACATGTTCCATGAGGAGGAAAAATCGATGAAAAATATGGTGTGGGTAGGTGTAGGTGCTTTGTTGGTTCAGTTAGCGTTTGCGGGGTGTGGAAATAAAGACAAAAACGTGGCCATGCCTCCGCAGGCCTGTGGTGCGGGAGTTTCAACTCAGCTCTGTGTCCCTACTTCAAATTTGAATAATGGGTACGGAGTCTCTCCGATAAACGGAAATCAAGGTTATGGCTATTATATGAGTTCCAATTTCTACGTCCCCTATTATGGAAATGTTCAGACAGGATGCGGACCCGGCACTCAGCCTTTCTCTTCAGGCTCAAGTATGACGTGTCTTCAAACTTCGCAACTTCAACAGTTTGGGCAGCCTGTTTATCAACAGAACTATCAATGGTCGCAAAACTCAGGATCTCAAAACAACACCCCTGGCCCCGGTGTGGCCTGTTCCCCTCAGGATTCAAATCCATGCCCAAGCGGTGGGTTTTGTCAGCCTCTTCAGTCTTCTTCGGCTGCGGGTTACTGTAGGGCAAGTTAAAGGATAAAACTAATTGAGGTTGGGGGTGGCCTATAATACTCTTCGCGGGAATGAGAAAATTTAAAACTGCGATATTTGTGGTGCTGGGTTTTGTTGCGGGAGGATGTTCTCCCAAGCTTGTAACCCCTGCTATAAATTCTGCCGCACCTTCAATAGATTTTCCTGCGTGTCGTGCGACAAATCTCAATTTTTATAATTTGAATCCAGAAAATTTTAAATCCATGGTGACCTGTCTTAACGGGCAGGGTGGGGCTGTTCAACCCTACAAAGATTTATTTGACTCCATGGACACAAAGGATTTGGCCACGGTCCTTGAGATTTTCAATCATCACTTTTTCTCAAATGCTGAAAGAAGAAATCAGAGTCTTGATGTTATTGGAAGACTTCATCGTCAAGGGGATCTTACTCCTCTCATGAGAGGCCTCTCGGTAGCTTCGGAGAGTAAAGTTCTTGAAAATCTAGCACCTCTCATATCAAAAATTTTAGCCCGTGACGATGCTGATCTCATTCCCATAAAAAAAAAATATTTAACCGATCTCATCGACAATAAACTTTTGGGCCAAGGCCTTATTTCTCTTGCCGATCATTTTGGAAAAGTTAGTGGCCGTAGCCTTGCCCTTCTTTTCGCCACAGCTTCTTTATCAACTTCGAATTCAATGACTAGTGATCAAGTGGTTGATCTCTTGGTTGCCGAGATAAAACGAAGCCTTGATGATGGAAGCCTTTTAAAACTCATAGCGGCACTGAAAGATGCGTCTCTTCAGCCATCGTCCCTCGTTCAATCTCTGACCCCTCAAGAGAGAAACGATTTGGCCCAGTATTTAAGTTATCTCACCGCCGACAGCGCCCATCTCGCTCAAGCTCAGAATTGGGCCAAAGTCGCCGATCATAGTGCAAGTTGTTTTAACAA
>Ga0206917_1150_pt2 | contig 16455 bp, 19 predicted proteins | sample Alteio_BWOrgHeat_68_FD_152931 | JGI IMG/M metagenome (GOLD analysis project Ga0206917, IMG submission 152931) | Enriched cells from forest soil in Barre Woods Harvard Forest LTER site, Petersham, Massachusetts, United States -... | ecosystem: Environmental > Terrestrial > Soil > Temperate forest >...
TTTAGGCCAAAATGTTCCCGTGGCGAGAAAATTAGAGGGGCATAATATCAATGTTATAGGAGCAGGAGCTGAATTGAAATTTACAAGTGCTGAACTTGCTAATAGCACCACAAGAAACTCTGTATCGATAGATGTTCTCGGACATGGTACAGCTGACTTTGCTATCACTAACGCGAAAACTCTAAAACCAGTGGGCCCAAAATTTGCCGCTTATCCGGAAATTCAGCCGGAGAAACTCACTCGCGGCGCAGTCGGAGGGCAATACAGCATCACAACCGCCAACGAAGCAAAAAAAGAAATCGCCGATCGACAAACTTGGCAAATACTTTTCAAAACTTTATTTGCTGATTCGGCAAATCATTTTACTTTTCCCGAATCTGTCGAATTGGTTTTTACAAATGTTGATTCTAAAACTATTCAAGTTGCCGCACCGTCTCTAAGTAAGACGAGCTCAATCAAATTAGGGCAACAAGTTGAGCAAAACACGGAGCTCGTAGGATTGCTGAGAAATTCATTTCAGCAAGGTAAGACACGGGTTATAATCAAAGTGCCAATTACAAACGAAGGTAAGCCTATACTCGGAAGTTTGAGTGTGACTGAGAGATGAAAAAGGGGGATTTGGTGAAAAAGAGAATGGTGACCTTAGTCTTGATCCAACTCATGGGTTTAGGAGTTTATGCAGGAGATCTTTCTGATTGCATAAGCGGAGTTGTGACGATGCAAAAACAAGTTGATCCGAAGACCCCCGACAAATCTGCCTATGAAGTCGCGGGAGTGGCGTGTAGTTCTGGCGGTAAAGCCGATAGAGCTCTTGAATGCCTCAAGGGCTTCACGGCAAAAACTAAAGTGGGCTGGCTTGTTGCGGCCCATGCTTGCAGCGGCGGAAGCGATTCAATTTCTGCTTTAAAATGTTTTGAAAAAGTAAAACCCAATATGGGTAATTCAAATGATGCTGCGGCTAAGTTATGTTCTTTTGGAACCGATGGAAATAAAGCAGTGGAGTGTATAAACAAAATGGCTACTAAAAACTATGGTTGGGAAGTGGCTCAGTACGCTTGCCGCGGAAATAATGATGGGGATGTGGCTGCTCGATGCGTGGCCGCCACCTGGAACAATTTTAATATGAGCACAATGGCCGCAGGTATCGCCTGTGGTTTTGGAAATACTCCAGATAAAATCAACGAATGCAAAACCGCTTTTTATAGAAATTATTCTGGTGGTATGGCAACTCCTGAAACCGCTGAAGCTGCTGCTTGGGCTTGCGTAGGGGGGACGGATGGAAGAACCATGAAGGCGTGTGTAGAGGGAGCGGTGGACGCCATAGGAAAAGGCTATTCTATTGCTAAGGTTTGTGGGTTTGGAAATAACTTGAGGCGAGTGCAGGCTTGCGCTTCTGAGGTTAAGGTTCTTGGAAAGGCTTCTGTCAGCGATGTGGCCTTTGTCTGTCAGAATTATAATTGGAAACCGGAGGTAGAACGAGCCACTCTACCCCCGGCGTCCCGGGATTCAAATCGGGGTTTCTAAATTAATTTACTCGGCTCCTGATATCGCTTGATTGAGGAGTTTTATGTTTGCTCCTAAATCTAAACCATCTGTACCAGCATTTTTGAAGGGACTTGAAGAGAGCAGTGTATAGTCTCCACCGTTTCCTCCCTTATAATTTGTAAAATGCACGGCCGCTGCGGTGGCAGGGTACATATTTCCAGCGGGCCAAGCAAGCTGAGGACCAATTAAGGCATTAGAAGTAAATTGAGACGATGAAAAGCATCGACCCAGAATGACTTCAGGAGAGACACTTCCGTAAGCGCAGTTGGTATTGCCTCCGCCAGTGGATAGCATGTCCCCATCATTTATAATATTATTGGTCAGGACAAAGTCATGGATCAGTTTGGGGCTATAAGCTCCGACGACTGCCGAGAGACCTTGCGCGAATGCCGTCACGTGACTGATTTGAATATGTTGAAGGGGTGCACATTCGGAATTCGAAGCAATTTCAAGAAAGTGACCGCTTCCATTGAAAATCGGATTTCCAAGATCATCCATCGTGATGTCGTGAATGCTGTAACGTTCGCCATCTTTGGTGCATGCATCTCCCTCACCATTGATGACGTTGGCGATGATAATGCCATTCCCCGCGTGACTAATTCTATTGTATCTAATTGTAACGTCGGTGACCAAGCAATCGGGGCAAGCATCGGCCATGGCCGTTCCGCCGGTGGATTTTGCATTGGCCGCCGCTTGAGAATAGGTGACGGTGAAGTCGTCTATAGTACTAAGGACGTTAAAAACTCCGTTAAAGGAGGGATTACTTGCTCCCCAAATAGTGACTTGTTCGCCAGGATGGGGGGCGTAAGGCATGGATTTAACCGACTTCAATGTGACCACATTATTTGCACGGGTGAGGCTCGTTAATGGATATGGGACCGTTGATTGAGATTTGGGTGATATCAAAATTGATTCTCCAACCTGAGTAAAACCGGCCCAAACATTCTCTAGAATATTTCCTTCGACAAGAACTCTTCGGCAGTTTTTACATTCGAAGAGATTTTTAACGACAAAGGGATGCCCCTTGGGGCCCCCGACAAAACCCGGTTGACCCAAAAGCCAGGTCATGGGTTTAAACATATGATTCCCGATGACGCTGATATCTTGTGGAACCTGGGTAGCGAAAGCACCTCCGAATAATATTGTTTCAGCAGCCCCTTCGAGAAAATTATTTTGAATGAGAATGGGGCCCATGGGATAAGTTCCCACTCCTCCCGCAACGGCTTGGGAGTCAACGCATTGGGTTTGCCCGTCACAATGGATGTCAGTGACATAAGAATTGATAATGGCAACAGATTGTCCGCCGGTCGTGTCGAAACCTTTGTCGGTATCGTAGCTAGGATCGCCATGCAACCAGTTTCGGTCAACAATGATGTTATTAAATGGGAGTCCCCCCGACATGATTAAAGACGCATCCAAGGGGAATCCCGTTTCGCGGGTGACTTCGAGTCCTAGAAGTTTGTAGTGATTAGCTCCTTGGGCAATTTGAATGGCTCCAAGAGTGATCTTACTTATCGTAATTTTAGCCATAGCATGCCTTGAGGCTACGGGGCACGTGTAGGCGGGTCTCCCCGGGAGAGATAAAACTCCTGCGTAGCAGGGATTTATCCTTTGGTTTGGTCCGGGCAATAAAGTGTTTCCACTGGTTCTGATGACCACCCAGCTATTATCATTGCAAGGCTTAGCGGGTAGAGTGAAGGGCCCCATATAAGTGGCGCCGGCTTGAAGTTGAACCGTATCTCCACATTTAGCATTATTTATAGCGGTCTGGAGATCACCACCAGCCGTCACATTTATAACTGAACCCGTTTGAGCGGGAATCACGGTATTGACAAAATTTTGTGGAAGCATGGCTGGCCCGTCATAGGCTGGAGGCGAGGAGGTCAAGTTAACACCGCTGATGCTATTACTACTTAGGCTAGCTTCATTAATATTGGTTGAATTACTGCATCCAAGAAAAACAAAGGCCAACCCAAACAAGGTCACTTTAGAAAAAAATTTCATCTACATTCCCCTTTTGATTTAGAAACCCCTTGCGACATGAAAAATTCCATCGCAAGAGCCCAATCCCTATCGCTTCAATAATGCAAAACCTAAACTCTTCAGAATGAATAAAAGTGGGTCTGATTGAGGTTTTTTGTCTAACTTCTTGTCGGTTGTAGGGAAAGGTATTGACGATTTTTCAAAACTTTCTCAAACTTCAAGACGCCACGAAGTAGTTACTTCCCGTTGGAATGGATAGACTAAATTGATGATGGCTAGGGCTGAAGTGCTGTCTGCTAGAAGATTTTGCCCAGAAAAGGACAAAGTGGTCCCAACGAGAACCAAAAGATATTTTATTTTCATTTTTTCTCCCCGATTTTAAATCCCATCGATTTAAATATGCAAAAGCTGAACACCTGGTGAATTAAGATGAATTTGATTGAGGTTTTTTGTCTAAATTGTTGTCAGTTGTATTGAAATGACTAAATTCTGAATGTAAATGTGGTTACGCCGCCTTCGTGAACCCCTGAGATATTTCCACCATGGTCTTCGACAACCTGTCGGCAAAAGTGGAGGCCGAGGCCTGTTCCTCCAAGAAATGAAACGCCTTTCTTGAAGATGTCGGAGTTATTATCAAAGCCCGGCCCGTGGTCTATCACCTTAATTTCCAGACGCTCATTGAGAGTCGAGATCACTTCGATAGGCTGACTCGTCCCGCTTGACGCCTTCACAGCATTGTTAATAAGGTTGACCAAGACTCTCTTAATTTTATTTCTATCGAAGAAATAGGTTTGGTCTCTGAAGTTGAATTTCCACTCTATGGGAATTTTGGGATGGAGAAAGAGAATGTACTCCTGACACTCTTCAAGAAATGCCTTTAGATCATGTTTTTGAACATTGGTTTGAAGAGAGCTTGCAGCCTGAGTTATGTCTTCTACGAGTTCGATAAGGCGTCCGATAGATTGATTGAGAATTTCTTTGCCTTGTTTTTCTTCGAAAGACTCATCTTTAAGAACCCTAAGAGCTAGGAGGGGAGCCCTGGTATCATGACTAATATGAGAAATATTCTCTCCTATTGCGGCGGCATTTTTAAATTGCTCTCTGGCGAGAAATTCAATGACGAAACCCCTTCTTCTTAAGAGGGTATTACAAATAAGAGAGAACGAAATTCCAATGGCCGTATTTGCCGCAAATATAATTAAGGGAAGATCAAAATTTCTGAAAAGAATAGCTATAAACATAGGAGCATAGGTGCCAAGTAAGATAAGGATCGATTCGAAAACAGTCACCGGGAGGAATATGAGCAAAGTAACAGAGGCGAGACTTACGCCAAAGGCATAGGGATAGAGGAGTCTTGGCGACACCGTGAAATATAAAATAGCGAGTACAATTACGGCAAAGACCCATATTAAGGTGATTCTTAATTTCTTATAATTTTTAAAAAAGCGATCTTTTCCTAAATAAAGAAACGTACTGATCGGAATAATACTGAGTCTCAATAAAAGATCTTGGTACCTTTTTTCATCCTTCGAAAAAAAATCCACCGAGGCAAATATCAAGTACAAAACCCAACCCACATATTTGAGTAAGAAATCCCCATACAGATCTGCGGCCTCCTGAAGTTTTCTCTCGAACTCAGGCTGGAGAGTCTTAGGAATCTGGGGTGTTTCAGGCCAATTTATTTTTTTGAATAGGTTTTTCATAGCTTGGAGTTGGAGTACCTTACGGATATCAGGTATACCGGTCTATAGGTATACTTGATATCTGGTATTATTATGGTGCGCGGAGGGGGACTTGAACCCCCACGCCGAAGCACATGCCCCTCAAACATGCGTGTCTACCAATTCCACCATCCGCGCCAATTTAAATAGACTAGGTATTGAAGACTTATCTTTGACTCAAAGCCAAGTCAAGCCCAAGTCCAAATGGCAAAAAAGGAAAATTCTATTTAACCCGCTGGCTGGAGAGAGGTGTCTTAACTCTAGAAGCAGCTCCCCAGGGACGGGGAGCTAAAACAGGGGGCTCACCACCGATGAGCAATCAGGATCTCGAAAAGATTTGGGAAGAGTTCGAAAATATAAATGACGTTTACCCGGTGACAAACTCAGTGCAAGCCAGACTCGACTTATTAGAACGGGTAAAAACATTATTGAAGATGATTCAGAATATAGAAATGACGTAAGGGAAGGCGTCACAAAATAACCATTCTCCTGGTCGAGATAAGACGTCTCGGTCAGCATTGGTTCCTCCATTGGGAAAGCCCGAGGGCTTCGACGCAAAGCTTTCGGGCTTTCTTTTAGCGGAATTACGACGCATCGCAATAACACCTTATTCTTATGGAATCAAATATATAGACCTTCTGCCTGCATATACTTTGGACACTTGCTTAGCTCCCTTTGCAGGTCCGCAAGCTCTTGAATTTTCAAACCTAACCTAAAGAACTGTCTAATTTCTATCAACCTTTAGGCGGGTTCCGTCGAATTTTAAGACTAGAAAAAGGTCTAGCTTTTTGAGTTAAGCCTCTAATTTTCTTCAGTTCTTTAAATTTATTCCGACACTGGTATAGGGCTAGCAATCTACGCAGGTAGGGAAGGTGTCTTTAGAGACACAGGCCTTTGGGGAGACTTAGAAGTTTATGAAAAATCTTATTTTACCGGGGGTCATATTTTTCGGAGCGGCTATCGTCGCTGCTACGTTTGTCGGTTGCGGACAAAGCAATGTGGCCCAAGGGCCTAGCTCACTTTTTTCGGGCACCTGTCAGGGAACAAGTTGCAACACAAATACTTTTACCGGTGGGGATACTGAAACTTTCAACATCTCAAGTCTATATGCCTTAAGTGAATATGCAGGAATGAACATCACCAGTGCCACCGATGTCGTCGTTAATATCAACCTTGCCCAAGTGAGCACTTCACCTCCAGTATATTTAGGTCAAATGCAAATTGAATATAATGATCAAAATGGAGCGCAACACGAAGGCACCTTTGTTAACGGAACAAGTGTTTTTACTTATAGAGGTTACTCCAACAACGTCAATACCCTTGTAGGAAGTACTTATAGAATATTTTTCGAAGATCCTATCGGTGCCGTTGTCTTAACAATGGCTAATCCAACGGGGTCAGACACCGTCACAACGACAACCGGGCAAATTTGGTTTTCAAATTTTAATGCCGCTGGCGCACCCAATCCTCTTTTTCAAGGGGGAGTGGATCAAAACGGGAATTATTATCCACCCAATCCTATCGCGTTTTGCTGGGTCATTGATCTAGGGCCCTACGATTGCCAAAACTTTCTTGTTCCGCCATCTTCCGCTGACAAAGATGTTCCGGCATTTGGTTTATTGGGAAATATTCCGTCGATTAATTTGAACAATGCTTTGGGTTTATGAGGGGGATTAGAAAATGACTCGTCGATATTTAGCTCTAACCGTAGCCACATTAGCGATATTTCTTAATCTCGTCATTCCGGCGTGCGGTTCGAAGAATAATAATAACTCTAACCCCAACGCTTACAGCACTTCATGTTTAAATGGAGTTTGTAACGGAATAAATGGAACGCCCATGTTCCCCACTGCAATTATGACTTCAATCGACAATTACGGAAGTGGCGCCCAGATCATGATTTACTCTACGGGCGGTGCCAGTGTCATGATTCAAGCTCAAGTTTATATTTCGCCAAGCCAAGGTGTCTGCCAACCGGGCACTTTCATGGTTCAGGGAAGTGGATCTTGGCAGCCCAATTACGGTGGAACTCTAGGGCTTCTTCAAGGTTCCCTTACGGGTTCCGGTGGTTTTTCAGTGCAACTCTCTGGCGAAGTTTTTGGTGGACAAGACCCTTATCTCTCGGCTCCGACCCAATACTTTTATCAGGGTCACTTCGCTAACTCGTGTGATCCGAATTCAACGGCTTTATAGGAATTATGAAAGCCAAACGTAAATTTTATCTCATTGCGGCTGTTATTTCCGTAATCATATTGGGTACAGCCGTATACCAAAATTGCGGCGGAACACAAACTCGCTCCACAGATTTTTCAATTTCAACAAGTCAAGCCGAAGCATATCTTGCCGATGTTCAATGTGCGGTGAGTGGAAGCTCCTCTGTCGCCTCATCTACGGCCACTGCCGTTACTAATGCTTCAACGATTATTAATTCTGATCAAGGGGAGCTCTTTTACTCTCAAGCCCCAAGTGCTATGGGTGATCTGGGTCTTGTGGCTCCCCTTAATTACCCCGAGTTACGAAATGATGGCGGAGGCGAGCCCCAAACAATTTATGGATTTTTTGCGTTGGGGGCCGACGGAACGGGTTCTCTTGTTATTGCACTTTCTGACGCGGGAGCCTCCTCAGGGTCTTCGACTCCCGCACCCACGGCTGTTCAAGCAAGTTTACTCGCTTCAAAATTAACAAAATCGAAGAGACTTTCATTTAATACGGCTCACCTTCTGGATGGAACATCAACTTCAAGTTCATGTAGTTCGTCTAACCCTCTTAATTTAACCACGGCAATCACTGCGTATAATGACGGGACTACGGGTTTAGAACCGGCAAGCTTTGACGGGGATATTTTTGAAATGGAATTGACTCCTGATGGTTCCTCAACATTTCGCATTAGATCTTACGACGTCCAAGATGGAAGTCTTCAATCTACAATCCAAATTGAAGTTAACGAGGTGGATCCTAATTCTGGCCAAGAAATTTATCTTGGCGATATCAATATGACGCAGCCCGAGTAATTCGCTTAAATCTAGACTTTGCATTCTTAAAATTTGTGATCTAGTTTATCTCTATGGGGTTACCGCATCTTGACGATTTTCTAACGAGCATTCTGGTTGAAAGATCAGGGTCTACTCACACGCAAAAGAGTTATGCCCGAGATCTAGCACTCTTTGCTGATTTTCTTAAGGGCCAATCGGGCGAAATTACAAAATTCTCACAAAGTCATTTCCATGCATTTTGTAATAGTAAAGATTTGGGACGTCGCTCCCAGGCCCGGGTGATTTCCACCCTGCGAAGTTATTTTAAATACCTGGTGAGGCAAGGGTACGTTAGAGAAATGCCCGTTTTAGAAATCATCCAACACACAAGAACCCTTCCTGAAACCTTAAGCGATGAACAAATTCAGGCTCTTCTTCGTTGTGCCAGTACCGATGAGAAATCTGAGGCCCTCGCCATTCGAAATAAAGTTGTTCTCACTCTTCTCTACGCAACGGGTTGTCGCGTTTCGGAACTTTGTGATGTCGATATTTCTGATATTCATCTTGATACAAGGCTGCTGAAAATAACGGGGAAGGGCTCAAAAGAGAGAATGGTTCCCCTTGTGACTCAAGCGGCTGAGGCTTTGAGTGAATATTTAAAAATTCGAATGAGTTTAACTGAGATTTCTGAAAGATCCCTTATTGTCAACGATCGAGGGCATAGACCCAGTCGTATTGATATTTTTCGTTGGCTTAAGAGGTGGTCCCACCTTGCAGGTTTCAAAAGAAATGTTTCACCCCACAAATTGCGCCACGCCTGCGCCACCCAACTCCTCAAAGAAGGTGTGGATCTTCGGTCTATTCAAACATTATTAGGTCATGCGAGCATTGCCACCACCGAGGTTTATACCAAAGTAGAAAATTCAGATCTCACCGAGAGCGTAAAGAAATATCATCCCTTGTCCGAAGGTTAGTCCGGCCCAGCGGCTAAAATTTTTTTTAAATTCATTTTAGTGCCCATTGAGTTGGCCTTGGGTTTTGCATAGACACTTGTGGCTTTCTTTTCTGCAACTTTATTAGGTGTCAGGCCCATACCCGTTGAAATAGAAATCGATATTTCATCGGGGCTCCCTTTTTTTCAAATTGTAGGACTTCCCGATGCCATTCTTCGAGAGAGTAAGACCAGGGTCAAGAGCGCCATTCTTCAAGGGGGATTTGAATTTCCCTACGAACAAAGAGTGGTTCTCAACCTCGCTCCATCAAAAGTAAAAAAAGAGGGAAGCGGCTTTGAATTAGGTCTTGCGGCCCGAATACTTGCAAGCTCAGGCCAAATTCCCACCCCCGAACTCAATGTTTTGTTTTTAGGAGAACTGGCCCTTGATGGAAGCATCAGATCAATTCCTGAGATAGAGGCCCTGGCCTTTGCCGGCCATGAGCATTTTTCAAGGGGAATTAAATTTGACCTGGTTGTTGTGAATAAAGACGATGTCAAAAAAATTTCTCACTTAAATACTCAAGTTTTAGGAGTGAGTCATCTCTCAGATTTTCAAGGATGCAAATGGTGGGAGTCAGGGGAAATTTCTTCCTTTAAAGACTCCACCCTTGCGGCACTAAGAGAAGATAAATTTAAAGATTTAAAATTTTCGGAATTTTGGGCAAGGCATCTCACTATCGCAGCCCTCGGCGGCCACCACTATTTTTTGTGTGGCCCACCGGGGACTGGCAAGACTTTCTTTGCCGAGAGTTTGAGACTTCTTCTCGGGTCTCTAAAAGATGAACCTGAAATTGAACTTCGATTGCTCAATTCGGTTTTTCAACGGCCGGCCCATGAATTCCCCTGGGCCGCCCCTCACCATTCGGCATCGACGTGCGGAATTCTGGGCGGTGGAAATCCTCCGAGAGCCGGGGCCATCACCAGAGCCCACGGCGGAGTTCTATTTTTGGATGAGCTCTTAGAATTTTCTTCAAGTAGCTTAGACTCTTTAAGAGAACCCATCGAAAAAGGTCACGTTGAGATTTTTAGGGCCGGAAGTCACGTCATCTTTCCAAGTCGATTTCAACTTATAGCGGCGACCAATCCCTGCCGCTGTGGTTACTGGAAAGCCAAATTTAAAAACTGCCGCTGCATGCCCCATGTTCGACAAGGGTATCTATCTCGAATGAGTGGCCCTTTCTTTGAACGATTTGATATCAAAATTTTTTGTCATCGCACTGAACCCGACGAGAAATTGGTGAGTGGCGATGAGATTATCTCTAAAATAAAATTCTTGAGAAAAAATGAAACTGGGGATCCGGTGTGGACGCAAACGGCATTAAGTGGTCTTCAAGAAAAAGGTAATCGCCAACGGTTTAATTTTAGAACCTACGAAAAGGTAAAGAGTGTGGCCTCAACCATTGCCCGAATGGACGGCTTCAAATCTATTCAGCTTAAAAACATCACAGAAGCCACCGACTACCAAAACTTCAAAGGCCTTGAAAGGCCGTTCTAGACCCCGTTTTAAATCCCCATTGACTGAAAATCCGATTTGCGATTTATTGGATTCAATAAGAAGTCATATTGAAACCCTATGGTGCCTTAGCCAAGCGGTTAGGCGGCGCTCTGCAAAAGCGTATAGAACAGTTCGACTCTGTTAGGCACCTCCACTCCAAAAGTGCCAGTCGGTTTTTGTTTGAGACTTGCGTCAAGAGTATCTTTTGGTTCTTCCCCAAAAACTCCGAAATCAAAAGGTAAGCAGTATTCATCCAGACATTAGGCTAGTTTTTATTTCTACTCTTTTGTTTATTGTAACCGGGTTGTATCTTTCTGCAGAATAAACAATAACTGTTTTATCAACACACTTGGAAGCCATGAAAAAAGTCGGAAGCCTTGAACTTACAGTACTCAATACGCGAAATCCATCTTCTGAAGATGAACTTCAAAAATGTGAGAGTGCTTATCGTCTTTGGAAACAGGCATGGCAAGGAACCTTTAGGGAACTCAATGTTGAAAGGTCACTTTTCTCAGATGACTTTATGGACCGTGAACTTGGCGGATTATTTTTAGGTAACGAAGCTGTGGGGCTTCTTCTCTACAATTGGTTCGAAATTGATCGGTCTTATCATCGTGAACATTCCTATTTTGAAAATTACCCCACAGACCTTATCGCAGAGCTTTTAAGTTCTGGTTATAAGAAAATTATGGTCATAAGTTACATGACATTAAAAGACGATTGGCGAAAGCCCTTTACCGACTTGCCGATTTCGGAGCTTCTTATTAGTTTCTGCGTCAAAAGATTTGTTGAGTCAGATGCCCAGATTCTCGTTGGTTACTTTAGAAACGATCGCAAAACCAACGAGATGTTTTATAGGCATGGGGGCATCCCTCTTATTAAGGACGTCAAAAGATATAATGTGGACGTCGACTTTGCTTCAATTACAAAGGCCAATGCAACCGACAGTAACGTTTCAGGTGTTGCTGAAATTGCAAATCGGCTATGGGAAAATAGAAATAAAAATTCTGCAAGGAGAGCTGAATATGAAGAACTTCCTAGACCAGTATATGAACCCCTTGGCCGATTACATTCTGTCTCGTCAATGGGAAAATAAGAGCTTCTACTGTCAGTATTTAGCTCAAAGCTATCACTACGTTTTTCACTCAACTCGGCTCCTCGCTTTAAGTGCCGCTCACACAACAAAAGAACAACAGCAATTTTATAAAAGATGCATCAAGCATATTTCTGAAGAAGCTGGACATGAACTTATTGCAATTCGTGATTTAGCTAATCTAGGGGAGAAAATTGAAGACTATCCAGAGCTAGAGACGACTAGAGCCCTCTGGGAGCCACAGTATTATAAGATTGAAAAGTCAGCGCCTTCGTTACTGGGATATATTTTGTCTCTTGAATACTTAACGGTTCGGACATTTGGTCAATTGAGCAAAGCCCTAGACGGGATTTATGGGGAGAGCTGCGGCAAATTCGTTAAGATTCATGCTGAAGAAGATCCCGATCATGTGGAAAAATGCTTGGTCGAAATCCAAAAGTTACCTCAAAATGAACTTGATATCGTAATGAAAAATTACAGTCAGACGTGTGTGATGTTCGAACTTTTCTTGGATCAATGTTCTAAGAAAAGGCAATTACGTTATCACAATCCTTCCATGACGAACCCATTGGCTGAACTCTCAATGTAGAGGCCCACGCTCTTCTGTCACCGGACATTGAAGAATACACTGGAGAGACATACCCCATCTTCATTTTGAAAACATTATTTCGAGCGTCTAATTTTTCCTTTAGATAATGATCTTCAATATTCCATGGGACAGTGGCCACTGAGGTTCTTGCAACCTCAGCCGATCTGTCTAAGACTAATTTTTCAAATTTAGGAGAACGCTCAAAGAGTTCGGGCCATGAATAGGCGCACACAGTTAAGAGATCATAGGAGCTGTAAATTAGGAACTCACTGTTTCGATAGAGTTGGGTATTTCTTTCGAGATCATAAATTTCAACGATGTCACCCGACTTGATAACCCTCTTGAAATCGTCTGGAACTCTAAGGTTTAATTTTCTTTCAGCAAGCTCGAGTGTTGAAATCTCATAGTCAATTTTAGGAAGGGCAGGGTTCACCGTTTCCAAAAGACTGGCGTAGTCGGTGAGCCCGGCAAGAATCTGTTTTTGAATTTCTTCTGGAAGTTGGCGGTATTTATTGTAAGAAATTTTTGAATAACCCTTGATACCTAAACCAGCATGACCGCAAGCCGTTGTGATCCGTTCAACCACACTTAAGATGTCATCTTCAACTTCCGTCACCGTCTTGGACTGCACGTTGACCCCTCTAAAAAACAAGATAAACTCTGCACACAACTTACCATTATTCGACGGGAAAGGGAACTTCTTTGTGCCGCCTGTTTGGAACTGTTATGTAAACAACTTTTATTCATTCTCCTTGCATAGCACATGAAAACCCTATAAAAATCGCATCAGTATGTTTGCTCCGACCATTTGTCAACTTTCTTACGAAAAGAGGCCTTATGGATCTTAAAGAGAGAATCATTGAAGAGATTCTCGTTAACTGCCAGAGACACGAGGAAGCCTTGATCGGGGCTGGTCTAAGACAACCACAGGATTTTGAGCGAAGTCATATTCTTGAACAGCTCCGCAGTGAAGAGATCCATACATTAAGAGACAAATTGAGATCAATTGAATTAAGTCTTCAAACTCTTCATGGGATATATCCAGATTTTCGTTCGGCCGAGGGTTTGGATAGAGATTTATAGGTCCTCACTTCCAATCTTCTAAAATATCAATGCGCTTATTAAATAGCTGTGGTAGAAAGCTTTCTGTTTTGAGAAATGACCTTTGGAGGAATGAAATGAAGTTATATCTTTGTTTGGCAGTTTCAATGTTGGCTGCGGCCAGTTTGACGGGATGCCGTGGTAAAAATAACTCAAATAACGGAGGAACCGGTATCGTGGCTCTCCAAGAAACATCCTCACAGAGATTCACTCCAGATAAAATTCAAAACACAGTGAGTATGCCCACTGTTTCAACCTCTAAGGATTGTGAAAAATCAGACAGTCCAGGATACAAAGTAAAAAACATCCCCTCCGGAAGGAACAGCTTTTGCTTCATATTTTTTCGAGCTATTTTTGAAAGGAGCTTTTATGCCTCGAGGAAGTAAAGGAAGTTATACAAGTAAACAAAGACGTCAAGCCAAACACATTGAAGACAGCGAAATGAAGGCTGGAAAGTCTTCAAAGGTCGCAGCCCGGATTGCCTATTCCACAATAAATAAGCAAGATCATGGTGGAAAGAAATCAGGTTCCGGTCGTGGAAAAACCTCAAATCATGCATCTTCAAGAAAGGGCGGCCAACATAGCCACTCAGGCTCGGCTTACGCGGATTAGGAGTAAATTTTCTACATAAAAAACAGACTCCTTCATTAGGTTTCGCACCCCCAATCGGGTAAAAAGTTCTTTTAAATAAAAAGGGGGCCTCCGTGTTTGAGCTATCTTCTGAGCCATTAATTATTAGCTGCGCCATCACTGGAAATAGAACCACCCGGGAAATGAATCCGAATCTTCCCCTTACTCCCATTGAGCAAGGGATTGCGGCGGCTGAAGCCATTGAAGCCGGCGCATCGGTTATCCATCTCCATGTGAGAAACGATGACGGAACGGAAAGTCACGAACTTGAACGATTTCGTGAAGCCGTTTACCAAATTCAAAAACGAGCACCCGAAGCCATCATTGAAGTTTCAACTCGCGGCGCCGTTGGCGAGGACATAGAATATCGTGGAAACTGTTTAGAACTTCAAACTGAAATGTGCTCCCTTAATATTGGTTCGCTCAATATCGGTGATGAAGTTTTTTTAAACGACCCCCATGACGTTTTAAAATTAACCGAAAAAATTTATCATTACGGTGTCGAACCTGAGATCGACGTCTTTGATGTGGGCATGCTCGAAAGTGCGATTACTCTAAAAAAGAGAGGCATTATTAAAGGGCCACTTAGAATTTTACTTGTTTTAGGAATTCAAGGCGGTGCTACTGCGGGATATTTAAATTTAGTTCATATGGTTTCGCTTATTCCTTTGGGCACCCATTGGAGCGCTTTGGGAATTGGTCGCTTTCAACTTTCAATTGCCACCCACGCCATTCTTATGGGTGGTCATGCACGAGTGGGACTTGAAGACACCGCTTATTACCGCAAAGGCGAAGTGGCAAAATCAAATGCTCAGCTTGTTGAGCGAGTGGCAAGACTCTCGAGAGAATTAGGTCGCGAAGTCGCTACTCCTGACCAAGCAAGAAAAATGCTTGGGCTCAAGGCGCGTCAGGTGTCACTGCATCCATCTTCTGTGTCACCAATTAAGATTGACGGCCCAAGATTGGCCGCATTCTGATTAAGGATAGAAAATGAAAAAATTTGACGAGAGATGGACTTAAGGGGGAGGGGAGAGCCTCGCATCCTTGCGATGCTCAAATGAAGAGAGAGATTAGTCCCAGATAGGATTTCCACTGGAATCATAGAAGTAGACGCCAGGGCCGAGATTGGTGAAATTGGCGGGTAGAGTTTGGTTTATGATCACGGATTTACCTGCGATGATAGCTGCAAATGAGTAATTATAATCTAAAGCTTGAATAAGTGCTCCTCCTCGCATCACCCTACGAAAATCTTTTCGATTCTTATAATCAACAGACAATTTGCATTCGACTTGCTGGCCCATTTCGTTTCCTTTTTTCTGGCAGTCGAGTGAAGAGATCAGAGGGGTTAGAATCTTTGTCACCTCGAAATTGGCATCTAGAATGGGAATGGGGGAGAATAGAGCTTTGGGATTTGCAGCTTTCACTTCTTGGATTTTAGCGGCAAGGAGGGGCGAAGTCGCTGCCTCAAAAACTAAGGTCACATAGCCGTTAGGACGTGGCCAGCCCACTTCAACGTACCCAAATAGATATTTGTTACTATTCGGATCAATGGCTAACTGGTAATGGCTTGGAAAGAAGTAATATAGATTCGAATCTTTATCATCGGGTAAAAGTGCGGACGCTAAGGCTGTGGGGGTATTTGGGGCCTTATCAATGACAGGAACAGCATAGGCTGTTCCTGCAAAAGTTAAGAGGGCCAGCATTAAAATTGTTTTCATAAGTTCTCCCTTTTGATTTTTAAAAGTAAGTCAAGGGGGGTATTCGCAAAGCCAGTGCCAAAGTAAGGTCAAAACTAGGCCAGGTAGAGGATCTCAATAAACTTTTCTGGCAAAACTCTTTGACGGCTGCCCGCAAGAAACCGGACATTAGATATTAAGTAATTTCATGTATGCGGTGTAGGCGACTCCCATAACAAGGCAAGAAATAATTAAAGCCGGGGTAAATTGGATCTTCGATTTTAAAAGAAGAGGGAAGACAGCAAAGAAAACTAAAGAGGGAAGAATAGCCCAAAAAATATTATTTGAAAGAGCGATGACTTTTCCCACATCAGAGGTGTCTTGGTAGAGCCAAATCATGGCAAGAATAGATGTGACTGGGAGGGAGGCTAGTATCGCTCCAAAAAGTGTAAAGCGCTTTGCAAGTTCTGAAATGCCAACGATGACAAGGGCAGTGACGACAACTTTGATTAAAGTTCTCATAGATTATTAATTTTCTCCGCAAACTCAGTAATAATATTTATCGTAGAATTATCCGTATGAAATATGCTGTACCAGCCTTGGGGTTCGGCCGCAGGCTCACCGGTAAAAGGGTCGCCGGGCTTCCACCATATTGG
>Ga0206917_1162_pt1 | contig 16421 bp, 12 predicted proteins | sample Alteio_BWOrgHeat_68_FD_152931 | JGI IMG/M metagenome (GOLD analysis project Ga0206917, IMG submission 152931) | Enriched cells from forest soil in Barre Woods Harvard Forest LTER site, Petersham, Massachusetts, United States -... | ecosystem: Environmental > Terrestrial > Soil > Temperate forest >...
AAATGTCGTGCGGCCAGGGGAAGCCCGATTCGAATGGCCGATTTCCTCAAGCCGTCGCCGTGCACTTGGTAAATCGTGATTCGACGAATAGTTTGCGAGTGGAACTTGTGGACGCCGCGTATGGTGCGGCGGAAATCTCTAAGACCATTGCATCAAATCAAGAAGCCGCAATCAAAGTGGACCTTACAGAGTCCAGCGGGTGGTATGATTTCACCGTGCGAACGGATTCGAACGAGCGATTCGAACGCACGTTTGCCGGACGCGTAGAAACCGGCGCTCTAAGCACGAGCGATCCGGCGATGGCGTAGTACGATGTTAAAGTGGAGCGGAAGGGAGTCGAACCCTCGACCTCTGCATTGCGAACGGGCCGCTTTCACTTTGCAAAACACGAAACCCCAGCCTTTTCCTGGGAAAACGACATTTTAGTTGTTGCCTCGCCCGCCTGCAATTGCCACTTTTGCCAGCTAACCGTGTAGTTACCGTGTAGTCATGCCATGCTGCAACACGATTGCAACAGTCATGCGTAAATCAAGTGCATTTGGAATTCGTATTCAAACTCTGACTGCAATTGCAACTTGTGACTCGATGCGGTGCCTTTTGTCCGCGCGAATTGGCAAGCGTCACGCAATATTCAGCCAAAGCAACGTTGAACTAGAATTGATCGTTGAGGGGGCATCGCATGAACGACGAACTGCTCTTGTCGCTTGAAGAAGCTGCGAAGTTGCTTCGCTAAAAGGCGAGCGGACCGCGCAAGATAGTCAGCCGAACGAAGCACGGCGGTCAAGGCGCAAAGATCAAGTTCTTTCAGATAGGGCAGGGGCCGATCAAGTTTCGCCGAGACGGATTGACGAGTTATCGCCGAAAATACGCGCCCGCGGAGCTTATCGCGCGAGGGACGGACCATCGCCCGTCGCAGCTTGTGCATCCAAGTCCAGGCCGTCTGATAACTCCGCAGGCCCAGGTTGCGCTGGATGCTCGACGCGCTGGCGCCGTTCTTTTGGCTGGTCAAGTACCAGATGGCTCGAAACCAGACCACCAGCGGCGTACGCGTGTCCTGAAAGATTGTGCCGGCGGTTACGGACGTCTGGTACGACACGCGCGACACACGAAGCGGCCCCGCGAGACCGGCCAAAACGCTTCTCCTTGGCAACGAGGGCAACTGAAACCCTCCGGCCAGCGAAGCTGAAAAAGATACTCGCGGCAGGCCCTCCTCGCTCGCGAACCAATGCTCCAACTCCAAGAGCGTTTTCGGATAATCCTCCCACCCCATCCCCGAACGCTTTATCTTGCGGTCGGTGGAGTCAAGTGATTGACTCAGACGATGCATATGTACGCATGTCAGGGGCTATCCAATAGCAAGTTGGAGGGGATGTCAACAGCGAAATTTTGACCACCTATTGGAAATACTGCCACCTCTAGAACACGCCCAAAAATATTGCTGTGAAATTCGTTGTCAGACCGCTACAATAGCCAGCCTGCGGGGGGGGAACTGCCACACCTGAAAACGGGAGTCCCCCATGTGCATGAACAAGAAGTTCCTCGTCTCATTTTCGCTTTTCGTGATCCTAGTTGCTAAGCGTCCGGCTAATTCGGCGAGCAAGTATTTCGACCTGAATGGTTCGGCGATTGGTTCAGGCGTTTCGGGTGACGGCCCCTACGGCTGGGGGACTTGGAATACAAAATCCGATGGCACTGGACTGGTGAGTAGTTTTAGTTCGGGCGACTTCGCGCGCTTTGCGGCAGGGACAGACGCCGGTTCCAGCGACTACACCGTCAATGCCAGTGGAGCTAGTGTCAGCGGTGTCGCGCTTCAGACGAATGGTGGCGGAACGGTGACCATCACAGGTGGCCTCACGATATCGCCGAACGCCGGATTCTTCGTCGGCGGCGTCAGCACCCAAAAACTAGTGATCGCCGATCCAATCTCGGGAACTGGACCGTTGCTATGGCAAGGCGTTATTAACGGCACCGGCGCCGGAAGCCTCTATCTATACGGCAAGAACACATACACAGTAGGAACGGTTGTTAACAGTGTTGGTGGATTGAACTTCAATAGCGCCGACTCGTTTGGCCCACCTACAAACACGATAACGTTTGGCACGAACACAACAACCTATGTACTTGCAAATCCCGATACTACTGGACCACTGACAATTCCCAATCCTGTAATCATGCGAAATGCGAACACGACAGTCGTGTACACTGGCCACGATCCCGTGACTTGGACGAGCTGGACGCTTGGTGCGGGCGTGGTGAACACGTTGAGAGTTGCGAATACCGGTTTCACAAGTGCGAAGATGATGATTAAGGATCTTCAAGGAGATCCGACCTCCAACTTGGTAATAGGTGCAAATGATAACGAGAGTGGCACCGTCGTCTTAACCGGCACAAGCGCGTACGGCGGGTCGACGACGATCGGAACCGGGACAACGGGAACAGCGATTCTTCAGGCGGACGAGAATGCCGGTTTGCCGACGAACACTTATTTGGCGTTCAATGGCGGCGTGCTGCAAACGAGCGCGGGGGTTTTTAATTGGCCATTAGCCGTATCCGGCACTCACAGCATGGAGTGGAACATCGCGGGCGGTGGGTTCGCCGCGGTAGATCATGATTTAAGGGTGAATATCGGCAGTGATGCCGGTTCGCCTTCTGGGCCTGATGCTCTCTCCTGATTTGACGATGTCGCCGACGCGGGGAAAGGCATTCTGGGTCCGCTGAAATTCGGTTCGCTAACTGCGAATGCTAAAACGACATTTACGAATTTGATCAATCTGAACCCGTCCGGTGGTTCGGGAGTGATTCGGACGATCACCGTGACCGCGGGCATCGGCGACGACTCTGTGGAAATGTTAGGCGAGATCACAGGCGACGCCGACTTGACGAAAAAAGGGACGGGTACGCTGATCCTGAACCCGCAATATTTGTTTTTCGGTCCGCCGCATCCCGGGAATTCATACACGGGGAGCACGACGATTAGCGGAGGCGTTCTTCAGGCCGCTGAGGGCCGGGGCTTACCTTTCGGCAGCCCGATCGTGCTGGACGGTGGCATTTTTCAAGGGAATGGAGAGACTAGTTTGACGCGGACACTCGGAAGTGGCAGTAACGCCCTCGAATGGACCGCCAAAGGAGGTGGGTTCTCGGCCAACGGCGGCGACTTGACTGTAACCATCGGTGGGCCGGGTAGTGGTTTTGTTCAATGGGGCGACACGGTTGGCTCTCAACTTATCGGCACGCTGATGTTCGGTTCAAACACGGCGAATGCTAAGACGATTTTCAACAGCTCGATTGATTTGAATGGCCAAACACGAACGATAGACGTAACGGCTGGCCTTGGCGGAGATGCGGCCGTATTGGCCGGCGATATTTCTGATAGTGGCAGCGGAACGGGCGCAGTCACCAAGACGGGCGCTGGAACGCTCATACTCACTGCGTTTGGAGAGTATGTTGGTGCGACGACCATTAGCGGCGGTACATTACAACTGGGCGATGGCGGGAGTGGCGGTAAGCTTTCGACCTTTAGCCCCATCGTGGACAACGCGAACTTCGCGATCAATCGTCGCGACATCGTGGAGCAGGGCACGGATTTTAGCCGCGATCCGATCACCGGGTCGGGTTCGTTTACCAATTCAGGTAGCGGCACCACGACACTGACCGCTGCCAACACTTACAGCGGAACCACCTTCGTTAATGCAGGTACCTTGCTCGTAAACGGTTCGACGGTTAGCGCAACTCGCGTCGCAAGCGGTGGCACGCTTGGGGGAATAGGCACTCTCGGCGGAGCCGTGTCGAACAGCGGCACAATAAATCCTGGCAGCGTGGGAACCGTTGGCTCGTTGAATGTGACCGGCGATGTTACGGATAGCGGCAGCGCGGTTTGGGCCGTCGACGTTAATGGCACGAATGCGGATAAGCTTTCCGTAGTGGGGGCGATCACGCTCTCAGGTTCCGACAAGCTTAGTGTGACGGGCGAAGGCGCCGGTACAAGTTGGGTGATTGCGACGTACACGACAACCGAGACCGGAACATTCGGGCTGGTCAATCCGTGGTATTCGGTTACGTATACTGGTGGCCAGATTACACTGCACCTAATTGGCACGCCGGGCGATTTTAGCGGCGATGGCAATGTTGATGCCAGCGACTTCGTATTGATGCGCAATTTGTATCCAAACCTTAGCACCGGACCGGGCCTGGCGAGCTACAACGCATGGCGATCGCATTTCGGGACGGGTTTCGGCACCGGGGCGGATGTGATCACGAACGTGCCGGAGCCCGCGAGTTCGGTGACGGCGGCGATCGGCTTGCTCGTGATGATTGTTCGGCACCGTGGTCTGCCAGTGTTAGTAGGCGCGAATTGATGGTCTGCTGTGTCGACGCTGTGCCGCTTTTCGTTTCTTAACGCATTGTGACCGCGGGTTTGCATCCACGGCTAATTATTTCGCCGCTTTGCGGCGTTTCTCATTCCACGTTTTGGTGGCGGCGTTTCAACGGCGCACTCCGCTTTCGCGTCGCGGCTGAACGTCGGCAGTGCGGCGCCGGCGGGTGCGTGCGGCGGCGATGGGCGCGGCTGCCAGGAGGCCGAGGATGTCGGGGTCGATGTGAGTGCCAAAATACCGGAACCGGCGCCGGAGATTTTTTGGTCTCCCGCGACTACGCATGTAGTCGCCGACCCGCATTGATTTTGAAGTCGGTGCGAATTCAAGTTAAATGCCGCTGACGCCTAATCTGCGACATATTTGGCCAATTCCGCCAGGGAGCCCGGGGCCAACAGTATGCGAGCTGGAAGACCTCTGCGCATACAGATTCCCATCGTCATTAAATGAAATATGTTCATTCAATGAGCCTTTTGCACGATACGTATGGTCTATCGTGTCATGGCGGCGACGATCATCATGATTCGATCGCGAGGCATAGGGACAAGGGCGACTCACCATTACGGACTCGACCAGCGGAAACTTAAAACGCTGATCTAGTTAGCGCGACTCATGACGCGGGAGTTACCCCGTAGGACCGGGACGTATCTGTTATCGCAGGATCTACTACCTGCCCGTTGCCCGGGATCGGGAGCCTTTATTTTATGCGCCGGCCCCCGACGCCCTTTGGTTCGTCGCACCGGAGGTTGTCAGACCCCGGGGCCACTTATCCACCATTCCAAACACTCGGTTCTTTTAAGGGAAAGCACCGACGCAACATAACCGAGTGCGCCCGCGTTTCATGCCGGACGCACCTTGCTCAATCTGAGTTCCAGTGAGCTTGCCACAGCGAGCCAATGCCACCACGAACGCGTTATCTACGAAGATCGCGAAAACAGTTCGCCGTCATAACCGGACTGATTTGGCGTGAGGCCAAAGGTAACGTCCGCCGCGGAATGAATAGCGAAAATGCGATTTCGCAAGCTTGGCCTTGCCTATGACAAATAGGGTTGCGGCCTTACCGGACGGCCAGATACCAAAATTTCAGCAACGCCACAGTTGACGATTGTATGACATATAGGGTATACATTAATGGCGTGTAGTGTTTAGCCTTTGAAATAGGAGCACATGTCATGAAAAGCATCGCGGCCTACGTGCGCGTCAGCACGCGGGGTCAAAAGACAGACAGCCAAGAGCAGGAGATAGCTGCTTGGCTCAAAAACAACGGGTATGACGGCCGGCAAGTGGAGTGGTACATCGACCGTGTGAGTGGTAAGACACTGAATCGTCCCGAATTCGACCGCCTTCAGCGGGACATATTCGACGGGACGATTAAGACGGTTATCTGCTGGAAGCTGGATCGCCTGTCACGTCGTCTTCGCGACGGTGTGAACTTATTGGCCGATTGGTGCGAGCGGGGATTGAAGGTCGTGGTCGTTACTCAGCGGATCGAGCTGAACGGGGCAGTGGGTCGTATGATCGCCGCTGTAATGCTTGGCTTAGCGGAAATCGAGTTGGAGTTCAGGGCGGAGAGGCAGGCTGCTGGAATCAAAGCAGCGAAGCATAGAGGGGTTTATCTCGGACGCCGCGCCGGCACTACCAAAGCTAAACCGCAGCGGGCAATTGATTTGCGACACCGGGGCCTGATGGATCAAGAGATCGCGACTGCTTTAGGGACGAGCGTCCGAACCGTACAACGATATTTGCGTGCAGGGAGGTAGCGACCTAGCAATTAGCCGCCGTGGCAATTGGTCCCCACCATTTGACCAATTGTTTTCCGATCGGAATTTTGCCCGGAGACCCCGCCTAACAGTGCCATGGAATCATGTACTAATGCCGATGGAGCGCGTTATGGGTTCTCTGGCCCCTCGAAGGCAAGTAGAGAAATGCGATCATGAGTAGCGTGAGACCGAAAGATGGTGGTTCCGGTACAGGCGTCCACATAATAGCTTGGGGATGACCATCCGCGGCAACTGCATAGCCAACGATGGCCCCATTGCTCGCAATACTCGTAGCCTGAGAATGAACGAATGCGGGATTTAAAGTATTTAGGAATTGGTGCAAATCAATCGCACCGTCCGCAGTTCCATTCCAAATCAGCGCGTGGGTGTTTCCGCCCGTTCCCGGACCTGATCCCCAGCCAACTTGATACGCGCCGGAGACGCCGGTCGCACGCGACTCCATAAAGCCCATCGGGTTTAAATCGACGGCGGTCGTAGGAGTACCGTTCCACAATAGCGCATGTTCCTTGCCGCTGGTCGCAGGGCCGCTGCCGTAACCAACTTGGTTCTGGCCATCCACGCCAAGGCAGACGGAATCCGAGAAGCCCGGCGGGCTTAAATCAGTAGCACTCGCAGCCGTGCCACTCCACAACAGCGCATGCTGGCTTTTGCCGCTCGTTACGCCATATCCCACTTGATGGTCGCCAGCAACGGCGACCGCATACGATTGTACGAATTCGGCAGGCATTAAGCGTATCACACTCGCCGCCGTTCCATGCCAAAGGAGTGCTTCAATATTCTGGCCTGCGAGCGCGCCAAATCCGACCTGAGTCGTGCCAGAAGTGGCTGTTCCGTTACTGAAATCAAAGCCAGTCGGGTTCAAATCCACAGCACTCGCTGCCGTGCCGGTCCAGAGTAGCGCGTGCGGGTCTCCGCCGGTGGCAGAACCAAATCCAGTGCCAATCTGCTGTTGGCCGGAGATACCGTACCCGAACGATTGACTGATGCCGGATGGTGTTAAGTCAACAAAGCTCTTGGCGGAGCCGCTCCACAAAAGGGCGTGATCAATTCCGCCGCTAGCCGAGTAAAAGGCGTAACCGAATTGGGATGCACCCGATACTCCCAAAGCATATGAGTCCACAGCTCCTATCGGATGCAGTATCGTCGCATTATAGGTGACAGCGCGGGCGGTAACTATTAGCGTGTGAACAGCTGACATAATCACGACAGTCCGCAATATGTATTTCATCACTACCGGCAATACGAGTGCTAAGTATTAAGCTTGTTTTGATCGCAGATGTTAGGCCGTAGAAAGCTGCGGGGCAGGGCGACATTATACGCGATCTGGCGCCCTGGACGACAAAACGGTCGCGGAAGAATTAGATAGCCCGCCAGTCAAAGCGATGGCCAAATTTCGACCTGCAAAACGAGGTGCTTTTGAGTCAGCACTTCCTCGGTTTGATGCCTGCTTGGGCCGGAGTATTCGGGCGACGTCACGAAATCTCTCAGGCGAGAAGGCGATGCTTAACTCGCCGAAATCACCGTCCATGACAACCGTGCCCATTCCACGAAGGGACCGGCACTCAGCCGGCGTGCCGCGGTTCAACGAGGCGATAAGGCGGTCGCCATCCGCATAGATGTGGCCCCGAGCGCAGACGATGTTTGTAGTGTCATGCTCGGACGATTCGACCAGGAAACCAGAACCGCCAAACAATTTGCGTATATCGACTTTCCGCATATCACTCACCTCGAAGTCCGAAACTTACCGGTTCGCCTAGTAACCTCGTCCATGAATCCCCTTTTTCCCCGCTCGCATCGTGCTCGCGAGAACGTCCATCCTTGGTCTACTGCTCACATCCATGTTGCGCTGGTTATCAATATTCACCGACGGTGAGCGCAGTGCCCCCCTACCCCCCCACGGCATTTTTGCCGCGGAGTGGGGCACTGCTTCGGGTCACCTTGACGGAGCCGCGCTTAGTGCCGCAGAGAATCATTTCGCTTTTCATCATCGTTCACCGCCCCCGCGCTCGCTCGATCGTTTGAGGTGGAGTGTTTGCTTTTTTCTGAAACGACTTTGCCGTTTCCACTCACGCGTCAAACGCGGCCAATGCGCGATCTCTGCCGGTGCAACGGGGCCTGCCGATGGCCCGCACGGGACTCGGCATTTCTACCGAACCCCGGTGGTTTCCTGAGACAACCACAAAACTCACCATGCGGCACGTACTACGGGGGATTACCGTAGGGACCGATATCGACGGCATGGTCCGCCAGTAATAATGTCGAACGCTCGGCACGACTTCATATTACTTCTCCGGAGAAAGCTTCGACGGGGCAAACCGCTTGCGATCGGATTTTTTATCGGATGCAAAACGCGACTAAGCGTAATAAAACGTTGCTGCTCTATCATTGCAGGATAGGGTAGTAATTCTCCAAGTCATCGGAATTCTTAGAGTCACCGCCGATCTGCTCACTGCATATGTGCAGGGTAGTGCAGAGTTGCTCCGAGCACGTATTTTCACAATGGAGAAAATGCAGTCTACGGTAGCGACGATAATTAAAACATGAACGGCACGATCGCCCAACTGTATAACGAATGCCTCGCCGTCACCGGAGGTGACGCGAGCGCAGCCGCGACGCTGGTGCTGGCTCAGATCAACGCCGCGCAAAAAACCATCGACGACCAGCGGTCGGCCAGATCGGAGGACGAGTACCTGACAGTTAAGCAGGCGGCCAAAAAATATAATCTTGGCGAGCGCACCATTTATCGGATGGTAGAAGATGGCCTGCCAGTCACACGCGCTGGCAAGGCCATTCGGATTAAGCCGCGGGACTTGTCGAAGTATCTTGCGGACGGGGAAACGATACTGCGTTAGCAGCGTTCGTCATGTATTCGGGGTTCGCGTCCAAGTGGCCGTAGCGAGTAGCGAGCATCCGCGTATCGACATGGCCCATCAACTTCGCAACTGTCAACGCATCCTGCCCACTCGATAACCGATAGTGTGCGAACGAATGCCGCAATGTAGTTGGCGTTAGTCCGGGCATTTTCAATTCGCGTTTCAGCCGCCGGAACCGACACTTCAGAGAATCCTTGTTCCACGCGTTCCCGTCTGAATTCCTGAACAATAGCCCTTCCGGGTACGTTCCGGCGAGCTTCTGAACGATGGTGAGCGCGTCGACGGGCAGATACACCACCCGCGACCGCCTTTTCCCCTTGGATTTTTCGATAGGCAGGATCAGCCGGTTGCCGTCTAAGTGCTTGGCCTCGAATTTGGCCATTTCCGTAGCCCGTGCCCCGCTCGAAAGCATGACGGTCAAATAATCCTTTAACGCTTCGTCTGTCGCCAATTCTAAGACTTTCGGCCAAACGTCAGCCGGTACGAAGTCTTGGCGAACGCGGGCCGTAGGCTTTGGCATATCCTCGATTGGGTTCCGGTCGATGTAGCCCATGCCCTTGGCCCAATTCATTACAGCCTTAATGACCGTGATATAGTCGCCAATCGTTGTCGGGCTTAGCGGCTTGGTTGTGGCCTTTCGCTCCCCCCGCTTACCGCCCTTTACGGCTTCCTTGTGCTTGATCTTGTTATCAATCCAATCTTGAACGTGCATGGCGCGGAGCGCGTCTGCCTTCAGCGACGGGCGCATTGCCTTGCTGAACGATTCCAAGATTGGCTTACGTCGTTCGTAGGTTGTGGCCGCGTGCGTAGACTTTGCCCACTTCCAATACGCCTGAATGACTTGGCGTACTGTGTAGTCGCCGGTCGAGCCCGATTGCGTCATGCGACGGAATTGTTGAAGGGCCTTTTCTTCATCGGTGCCGAGATAGCGCTGTTTGCCGTTGAACCAGACGTGCCAGGTACCGGTCGATTCACGTCGCCAGGGGCGCGGGTTGCGCATCGGAATGTCCTCCAAAGCAAAGAGTGTCTTTGGAAAAGATCGGGCATTCCGTGTAGAACCGTGTAGTTTTCTACACGGCATTTGCAGGCGGTCGTCAAAAACCGCGTTAATCAAGTGGAGCGGAAGGGAGTCGAACCCTCGACCTCTGCATTGCGAACGCAGCGCTCTCCCAACTGAGCTACCGCCCCGGTGGGCAGCCAATTGGCCGCCTCGGGATTGAGCCTCGTATTCTAAGTGCCGCGCGGAACGCTGTCCAGGATTGATACATCGATGCGGTACCGAAGAATTGCAACGATGAGAATCAGAAACCGGGTTTTTCCAACCCCAAAATCTTCGGTCGGCGGCTGCTGTCGCAAGTGCTTTACTTCGGCGCCTTCGGGCTGTCCGTTTTCGAGTTTTCATTCAGCATCGGCCGCAGCTCTTCGAAAAAATCGTACGCGTCGTTGAATTGCCGGTATACACTCGCAAACCGCACGAACGCGACGGCATCTAAATCGCGAAGATATCGCATCACGATTTCGCCCAACTCGCGGCTTTCGACTTCGCTGTCGAAGTGCTGATAAATGTCGTTTTCAATCGCGAGTGTCGTGGCTTCGATCTGTCGCGTCGTAATCGGACGCTTCCAGCAAGCGCGTTCAAGGCCACGCTTAATTTTCTCACGCTCGAACGGCACGCGCGAGCCATCTTTCTTGATGACTTTGATCGTCGTCTCTTCCGTGCGCTCATACGTTGTAAAGCGCCGGCCACAATTCACGCATTGACGCCGCCTGCGGATCGCGAGGCCATCCTGGCTCGATCGAGAATCGATTACGCGATCGTTATCCATGCGGCAGAAGGGGCATTTCATATGCGCTTTACTATACTTGCCCGCGTCGCGACGTACAGGAAGCCGAAAATAGTGGGAGCGATTCCTGCCGATTTGCTGTATGTCTCTTGGATCGCGAGTGCCTCCGACCGACAATAAACGGCACGATGGAAAACTTTGGAATTCTCAATGTTTGCAAACCTTCTGGATGCACGTCGCGGGACGTTGTCGATCGCGTCGAACGAATGGTGCGCCCCGCCAAAGCTGGCCACGCCGGGACGCTCGATCCGCTAGCATCTGGTGTCCTGGTAATCTGCGTGGGACAGGCAACTCGATTGATCCAGTACGTTCAACAGATGCCAAAGACTTACCGCGCTACTTTTGTACTCGGAAAACGAAGTGCAACAGACGACACCGAAGGAGTTCTCGAGGACGTGCCTAACGCTACGGCGCCCACGCACACGACTTTGGAGACCACGTTGTCACGATTCGTCGGTGAAATCTCGCAGCGGCCTCCGGACCATTCCGCCGTAAAGGTGGCGGGAAAAAGAGCGTACGAGCTAGCCCGACGTGGACTCGAAGTGCAACTGAAACCTCGCACAGTGACAATCTACCGCCTGGGGCTGTTGAGCTATGCCTATCCCGAGCTAATGCTCGACATCGAATGCGGCAGCGGCACCTACGTTAGATCGCTTGGCCGCGATTTGGGCGACATGCTCGGCACCGGGGCCGTGATGTCCGCACTCGAGCGAACAGCCATTGGCCAATTCCGCGTCGCGGACGCGTTGCCGTTAGAGTACCTCAATTCGGATTCGTTGGTCCAAAATGTTCAACCAGCCTTGGCGGCGCTTGCCGATTTTCCTCGTGTTGCGCTTTCTGAAGCTCAGCTCTTGGAAGTTGATCGTGGGCGGCCAATCTTAAAGGCTTGGCTTGCAGACCTGGATCCGAGCGGCGCTGTGCACAGCGAAATGGCCGCAACGGACTCACACGGCAATCTCGCGGCGATCCTGTATGAAAAGCATCCGGGCGAACTCTGGCCGCGAGTGAACTTTACCAAATCGCCGCTGCGATAATCTGAACCGATTGTGCCGAAGTTGACGCCGGCCCCTGTAAGTTTTGGGTGCGTAAGCGAGTTTTCTGTTGATCGGCGATGTCGATCCTTCGGATGGCGACGGCGATACTTCAGATAGGTCCCGCGTAAAGCGTGACGCCGCCGAAACCTTATGTGGCCATGCTAGCAGTTTCGGCCGAAGTATAGGGATGTGTGGCGACGTTCGCGGACGAAGCGCGCTCCGCCACGCGGTCGGATACGGATAGCTCGTCGGGCATGGACGTGCCCAAGCAATCGCAATTGCACCCACGAAGGTCGGCTGCAGCCAACTTCTCGTTTGCCGCCGCTTCGCTCGACGTCCACGATGTTCGAAGATCGCAGTCTAAAGATCGATTTAGTGGCGCTCGCGCTGTTAGCGCTCGTGGCGTTTCTTGGCGTTGCGTTGTGGACGTACGACGCCACTGACCCACCTAACTCCATGGTCTGGCCGCCGACAAACATTGTGCACAATGCGTGCGGGCGTGCCGGAGCACTCACCTCCCATTACTTGTTCGAAAGCGTCGGTGCCGGCGCGTATTATCTGGCTGGCACGCTCATTGTGCTTACGTTCCTGCTACTGCGGCGGCGTGAAGTCGATCAACCAATTATCCGCTCTGTTGGTTGGGCCATTTCAATCGCCGGACTGACAACCCTCCTGGCCCTGCTATATCCGAACTGGACTCCCGGACCTATCGTCGGCGCTGGTGGATACATCGGCGCGATGGGCCGTAGTTTCTTGGAGTCGCATTTCGCGACGGCTGGTGCCTATATTTTCACAATCAGTGTCCTGCTTGCCGGACTGTTGCTCTCTACCGACTACGTCCTATTCCGCGCCGCCGCCGTTACCACGTCCGTCACTGGCCGTTCGCTGCTCCACGTCGGCCACGTTGCTCGCAAGGCGTCTCGAGTCAGAACGGATCTTGAAGTCGACGAGGCGCTGATCGAAGAGGAACTCGGCGATGACGAAGAAGAGGAATACGAAGACCAAGAGGATGAGGGAGAGGATGACGAAGAAGAGGAAGAAGTCGCCGACTGCAAAGTAAAACTCCGCGCTACTTCTGAAGATTCCGACGAAGACTCAGTCGACGCCGACGGCGAGGCCGCTTCAGCGGCTGGGGGTTCGGGCACCGCCTCCAAACTCGCCAGCGGCCTAAAAGCCGCTCTCGGCCTCAAGAAAAACGCCGCCAAACCGAATCTGCCGGTCCCGGTGACGAAACCGAAGACCGATCGCGAAGTCGTCATCGAACAGCTCGACGCCGCCGAGCAATCCATCGAAGAAACCAACTACGAGCTCCCGCCGCTCGATCTCCTGCTGCCGAACGAAGAAGTCGCCCACGAAGAGCAGGAAAAAGAAGTCCGCCGCAAAGCCAAAGTCTTGGAGAAAACCTTCAAAGACTTCGGCTTCAACATCCGCGTCGTCGAAATCGAAACCGGCCCAGTAATCGCTCAATTCGAAGTCGAGCTCGAAGCCGGCCTGCGTCTCTCGAAAATCACTGGCCTCGCCGACGACCTCGCCATCGCCCTCCGCGTACCGAGCGTCCGCATCGTGGCCCCGATCCCCGGAAAGAACACCGTCGGCATTGAAGTCCCGAACGAGAACCGCCAACTCGTCCGCCTCCGCGAGGTCATCGAGGAAACGAACGGCAAAGCCAAGCGGATGAAGATCCCCGTTTACCTCGGCAAAGACGTAGCCGGCAACCCGATGGTCGTCGACCTTACGGCGCTCCCGCACTTACTCATCGCCGGCCGCACCGGTACTGGTAAGAGCGTGTGCCTCAACACGATCATCGTGTCGATGCTCATGACGCGCGGCCCCGATGAAGTCCGCATGCTCATGATCGACCCGAAAATGGTCGAACTCAGCGGCTATCGCAAGCTGCCGCACTTGATGCACCCGGTCGTCACCGACATGCGCAAAGCCGAGGCGATCCTCGCCTGGGCCGTAGACAAGATGGAAGAGCGATACCAGCTTCTATCGCGCGCCGGCGTCCGCCACCTCAGCGTCTACAACCAACTCGGCGACGATGAGCTCCGCGATCGCATTCGCCCCGAGTCCGAAGACGAATGGCGTCAAATTCCGCGCCACCTTCCGTACATCGTCATCGTCGCCGACGAATTGGCCGACCTCATGATGACCGCCGGCAAAGATGTCGAGCAACACATCATCCGTCTCGCCCAAAAGAGCCGAGCGGTCGGTATCCACCTGATCCTCGCCACGCAAAAACCAACCGTCGACGTCATCACCGGCCTCATTAAATCGAACTTGCCCGCCCGTATCGCGTTCCAAGTCGCGAGCCGCACGGATAGCCGTGTCGTGCTCGACGAAATGGGCGCCGACAAACTGCTCGGCAACGGTGACATGCTTTACCTGTCGCCCGGCACAAGCACCATGATGCGCGGCCAAGGCACATTCCTCTCCGATGACGAAATCACGCGCGTGGTCGACTTCGTCGGCGTCGACGATCCGCAATTCGCCGGCGAACTCATGCAGCTCAAGACCAAAGACGAACTCGAAGCCGCAGCCGCCAGCGGTGGGGGAAACTTCCAAAGCCGCGATGACCTGTACGATGCCGCCGTGGATATCGTCATTCGCGAACGCCGCGGAAGTTGCTCACTCCTGCAGCGCGCCCTCGGTATCGGCTACGGACGCGCCGCCCGCCTGATCGACTTCATGGCCGAAGACGGCGTCGTCGGCCAGTACAACGGCTCTCAAGCCCGCGACGTACTAATCTCGCTAGAAGATTGGGAATCGCGCCGCAATCAACCAACAGACGGCGCCGCCCCACGCGCGGGCGAGGCCGCGGGTGCCAGTAGTACCTCAGCGTCCGTGGGCAGTGCCTCCAAACCCCGTTCTACTGTGTCCCCAATCGAAGCTCTTGCTTCGAGCTCCACCACACCCCGACGCAAAAACAAAATCATCCCTGAACCCGAAGAGCCCAGTGACCTCGAAGACGAGGAAGACGAACTGGACGAAGAAGGCTACGACCCCGGCGAATGGGATGACGAAGAGGAGTCCAACGAGACTGAAGACGATGCCTCGGACGACGAGTCGGAAGAAGAGGATGAAGAAGGCGTCGAGGAAGATGACGCCGAGGGTGAGTCGGATGAACTCGATGAAGACGATGAGGAAGAGGACGCCGATGCGGAAGACGGGGAAGAAGAACTGATCGAATCGTCTCCAAAGCGAGCCAAGGGCCGCTAAACAAACCAAGCAAACCCGGCCGAAATCGGCCGGGTTTTCGCTCTTCTACCACAAAATATGGGCTGCTAGTACATCTACTGGCACCCGCGGCATACTTGTTGCTATCAACTCTCTCCGGCCGTCCGTCTGTAAACTAAAATTGTACGGCGGGCTCGAGCGCTCGTGATTTCGAACAGAGAGAGAGTTTCCAATGGCAACCAGCATGAATAAAACTGCGACGGTGATAATGGTCGGTGCTGCGATGGCATTCGCAATCCTGGCGGCAACTGCCCCAGCCGATCAGTCTGTGCTCCTGAACAAGCCAGCCACTCCTTCCGACGACTCCAACACCGGACCAATCCTGCCCCCGCCGCAGAATCCGATCACGCAATCCGCAAGCGGCCAAAGTCGCACTGTCGAGCTTCCTCCCCCATCGGAGAGTTCGCCCAATTCCGAAGTGCTGCCGAGTCCACCTCAGCGCGCACCTCTACCACCACAAACCAACCAACCGACTTCGCGTGCGACGAAGCAGTCTTTCATGCGTCCCGCCGAACCACGTTCACCTGGCAAGGGCAAACTAGTGGGCGAAGAGCCGATGCCGATGCCATCCGACGCGTCCCCCTCAACCCCGCCGATCCTTCCACCACCCGGTGAAGACGCAGTTCCACCTGCCTCCGCGCTGACCCCAGGAATCCAGGTGAAGCCCACCCCGCGCATCGATTACGATACGCACCACGATGCCCGCCGCATGCTCCGCTCCGGCGAAATCCAAATCGTCGTCCTCACAAAAGACCCGGCCGAAGGCTGCTACTATCAAATCCCACTGACGGTGCCCGCCTGCTGCGCCGGCGAACCAAATGTCGCCGCCGGCCTCGGCCTGCTCGGCCGTGGCGTCGTCGCCTACGAATGGCCCTGCGGCTTCAAAGCCAAAATCAAATTCCGCCGCCTCATCGGCGACATTAAAGTCGACTACGAAGCCGACTGAGTTGCGAAGCCAATTCGTTTCGCAATACTAATTGTCCTATTTAGCCCAGCCATCTTGGCTGGGCTTTTTTATTTCGTTGTTCCACCGTCGTCGAAAACGCCCCACCCCAAGTTAGGGTGCCGACTCCATCGCTTCACTGCGATATCATTTACGGTTCAGCACAGTCCAGGCGGTTTAAAAGGATCAGAACCATGTCGAAGAAACTCACCGGCAAAGTCGCCATCGTCACCGGCGCATCAAAAGGAATCGGCGCCGCCATCGCCACGCATCTCGCCGCCGAGGGCGCTGCGGTCGTCGTCAACTACGCCTCGAGTAAAGCCGGCGCGGATAAAGTCG
>Ga0206917_1163_pt1 | contig 16357 bp, 8 predicted proteins | sample Alteio_BWOrgHeat_68_FD_152931 | JGI IMG/M metagenome (GOLD analysis project Ga0206917, IMG submission 152931) | Enriched cells from forest soil in Barre Woods Harvard Forest LTER site, Petersham, Massachusetts, United States -... | ecosystem: Environmental > Terrestrial > Soil > Temperate forest > O...
TGGTCCTGCACGACGACCGGCTTGTTGATTTCGCGGAGCACGTCGTCGCGGCGATTCGGATCAACAGGTTCGCCGTTGAATCGCAATACGAGCCCGATGTTCTGACGCTTGGCGTAGTACTTCGTGGCTTCGACAACTTCCAGATACGTGCTGTAGTAGACCTTGGACTCTTTTTCCAAGAAGTCTTTGCGGAGCTTGCCCATCTTCAGGTTGAACTCCGACATCTCGCGAGCGATTTGCTCATCGAGCTGCTTGTATTCGTTCGAGCCTGCGGTGTAAGTGTTGCGTTGCTGTTCCTTCTGGGCGATCTTTTCGCGGTCGGTTTTGAGCTCGGCCTCGATGCCGTCCATCTCCTTTTTCATGTTGTCCATCGTCGTCTTGAAGCGCTCGTGCTTCTTGAAGATGTAACTAATGTCGACAACGGCAACGCTGTACTTCGAAGCGTTCGCGCTCGCGGGGTTCGCGTTTTGAGCCTGCGAGAAGCAATACGTTGTGAGCCCGAGGACCGCGATTGCGGTCGCCAAAACATGCTTGCGAGAAAAATGCGAAAAGCGGTTGTGAAGCGTCTTCACGTCAGCACTCCTTGCTGTAAGGGGGTCGTCCGTGACCGTGCGTGATGTTTAACCAGGCTGCGATCGGCCTTCAAGAAGTGCCGTCGATCAACGTGCTACCGGTCGTTGCGGGAACCTGGTCCAAAATGCGGGGGGTATTCTGGCGAGAAGCACGAAATGCGTAAAGAGCATTTATTTCGGCGAATTTGCTCGTGGTTCTTTGTCCGTTGTGCGTTGAATAAGTTAGCTGAGCGCAGCCATTGGCTCAGTTCGACAGCCCCCGGCTATGCCGGGGGTTTGCGCGCCGAGTGGGACTTGCGACGCTTCAAAACCCCGGCAGAGGCGGGGGCTGCCGACGATTTCTGGTCGCGAGCATCGTTAGTTGGTTGATGGCATGACGAGAGACTACGGACAACTAAGAAATAACAATCCAATTCGCTTTGACATTTGCAACAGGTCGCGATATTCTCCGGCCCCGCCAAAAATGGCCGTTCATCTTCGGGACGGAGACGCGCCGCGTGAATATTGCCCCCAGTGTACTGATTGTCGATGCCTCGCGCGAACGTCGCGAAGTGCTGCGGTTTTTACTTGAACGCCGCGGTGCAAAAACGCTGGAGGCCGCTCGGCCGGAAGACGCCATTCGGCTGGCTCGCGAGGAGCACCCCGACCTCATCGTTTTCGACGCCGAAAGCGATGACAGCGGCAGCGGCGACCCTTCGAACGATCTCCGCGAAATTGCGGACGGTAATCACACCCCGATCGTTATTCTCGGCAAAGTACGGCAACTCCGTAACCATTTTTCCGCCGAGCAAATCGTGGCCAAGCCCTACCACTATGGCCCGCTGATCCGTAAAATAAACAGCCTGCTGGCCGCCGCGTAACGGCGGCCGCCCACGCTCTTCCAAACGGATCCCGGCGCAAGACATCGGCCGGTTTGCCCACGGGGATCTCATCGTGCCATCGCTGTTTGTGATCCAAGGTCGCGATCAAGGCACTCGCTTTCAACTCGACGGAGCGACAGTAACGCTCGGTCGTGGCACCTCGAACGCGGTACAGCTTCACGATACCGAGGTTTCGCGCGAGCACGCAGAGTTTCGCAAGCGCGGTCAGGCGTTCGTCATTCGCGACTTGGATAGCTCGAATGGCACCTTTGTCAACGGCCGCCAAATCAAGGAGCAAGAACTCGCCAGCGGCGATCAATTGCAGTTAGGCCGAACGCTGCTGTTGTTCACCGGCGTCACGGAAGGCCGAGTCGAGGACCTTGCCGATAAGATCAACATCGTCACCCACCAGGAAGAGGAAGACGGCTCGCGGATCGTGCACTCGATGCACCAATCCGAAGGAAGCGAAATCCTTTCGATGCCGCCGGACAATGAAACCTCGTCCCCCTGGCTGGCCCGCGCCCGCAGCAATCTGCAGATCATGTATCGCACGGCGCTGGCCGTGAGCCACACGCTCGATATCGATCAGCTCCTCGCCCGTATCATGGAGATGATCTTCGAGTGGGTCGATGCCGACCGCGGCTGCATCATGCTCAAGGAAATGGAGACTGGCGTACTTGTCCCGAAAGTCCGCCGGCATCGCAGCGGCCTGCACTCCGAAGAACGGATCACGATCAGCCAAACGATTTTGGACTACGTCGTCGATCGCAACGAGGGCGTCCTCACGAGCAACGCGCGGGACGACGACCGTTTCGACGCCGCCAAAAGCATTTTGCGGATGGGAATTCGCGAAGCCATTTGCGTGCCGATGCAAGGCCGGTACGACGTCGTCGGCGTCATCTACATCGACACATCGCTCACGCCGCAACGCATGCTACAGCAGGGCTCGGTCAACAAATTCAATCAAGAGCATCTCAAGCTCATGATCGCGATCGCCCACCAGGCGGCCCTCGCGATCGAAGACACCACCTACTACAAGCAAATGGTGCAGGCTGAACGGCTTGCGGCCATCGGCCAAACGATCGCCTCGCTGTCACACCACATCAAGAACATTCTGCAGGGTGTTCGCGGTGGCAGCTATCTCATCGAGATGGGCATCAAAGACCACGCCAAGGCGATCGCCGCGGATAAGGTCGATGTCGGCTCGGCCGAAAAAGCGGTCAGCATCATGCGCAAAGGCTGGGGCATCGTCGAAAAGAATCAGGAACGCATTTCGACGCTCGTGATGGACATGCTCACATTCAGCAAAGAACGCGAGCCGGTACCGGAGGCATCGAATCTCAACGAACTGGTGAGCGACATCGTCGAGCTCATGAAAGCCCGGGCTAGTGAAGAAAACGTCGAATTGATCTGGCTTCCCGCACCGACGATGCCCATGCTCATGTTCGATCCCGAGGCGATGCATCGGGCCGTTCTCAACATCATCACCAACGCCATCGACGCCTGCCACGACCACAACGGCGGCCGCGTCGAAGTGAGTACGCAGCATAGCCAGGCCGAGAAAATGGCCCGCGTTGCGATCGTTGATAACGGCAGCGGCATCGAGCCGGACGACCTGGACAAAATCTTTGCCGTGTTCGTATCGCGAAAGGGTGGGCGCGGCACCGGCCTTGGCCTCCCTGTAAGCCAGAAGATTCTGGAAGAGCACAACGGCCGCATTCGCGTCGAAAGCACCATGGGCGAAGGGAGCCGCTTCACGATGGAGTTCCCGGCGATCTCTCCGCAACCGTCATCGAGCGGCACCATGCCGGCTGTGCGTGGAAGCACGAACATTGAAGCTGTGCCGGCGGATAGCTCGCATGGCTGAGGCCGTCTTTGTTCGCGACGCGATTCTCGCGCAGTCGTTCATCCGCCACGTCGAAATTCACGACGAGCTGGGCTCCACAAACGACCGCGCCGCCGAACTAGCCGCAGATGCCGACTTAACGCTGCCCGCGCTCATCCTCGCCAAACGGCAAACGGCGGGCCGAGGTCGCGGCAAACACACGTGGTGGTCGTCCGCAGGCTCGCTCACGTTCAGCGTGATCGTTAACCCGGCGAGCATGGGAATCCCAGCCGCCGATTGGCCTCGCCTCTCACTAACGACTGGCGTCGCCATGTGCGATGCTCTTCAACGCGAGATTGGCGAAAAGCAGGACTTGGTTGACTCCGAACGCCGCGGCGCGGTTCGCGTTGCAATCAAATGGCCGAACGACGTGATCCTAGACGGGGCCAAGGTCGCGGGCATCTTGATCGAATCACGCGGTGCGGGCGCCGCCAAGGACCGATTGACGATCGGCATCGGCATCAACGTGAATAATACTTGGCGATCTGCCCCGCGAGATGCAGGTCCCGATGGGATCGCGCTCTGCGATGCCACTTGCCATGAACACGACCTCCAATCGATCCTGCTTAGGGTGCTCAACGCCCTCGATTCGCGGCTGCAGCAGCTGGCGGCGAACGACACCGGCCTTCCAGCCACCTGGTCACAGCTCTGCTGGCTCACCGAACAGGAAGTCGAGGTGGAAAACAACCGCGAGTGGACCGACGGCGTGTGCGTCGGAATCGCCGACGATGGGGCGCTGCTTGTTGAAAACGTTTATGGCACCCACCGGATCATCAGCGGGTCGGTCAGGGCGCTTTGAGGATTGCCGATCGGAGTTACTGGGTTTGTCTTTGAACCCAAGGAATGTTTTCTATATTCTCGGTGGTGCGGAGAACCATCTCCCTCTCGAGATTGCGTTGCGACTGAAGCGTATACTCGCGATGCGCGATCGGACTCGCGCTCGCTGGCCGCTCGAATGCAGGTGATCGTTGCTCCAGAAATGGCAAGCAGCGTGAAGGCTGACAGGAGAAGCTGAAGCGAGAACTGCGGCCGTCGGCGCTTTGCACGCCATACTACGAGTTTCATTCTTCCATCCTACGAACACTAGAATTCGCGCCGCGCGATTTTCCGGATCGGCGAGGACTACGCTCGATATCCCGACGGCGCCCCAACGAAGGGGTTTGAACGTTTCTCGCGACCCATCGTCGTTTCTGGTCCGTGGCCGGGCAGAACGATGGTCTCTTCGGGCAGCGTGAACAGCTTGTTGTGAATCGCATTCCGCAAATCGTCGAAATTGCCGTCGGGAAAATCGGTTCGGCCAACGCTGCCGGCGAATAGCACGTCGCCGCCGAAGACGTACCAAGGCTCAGCGTGCCGGCAGACCAAAACGATGTGACCAATCGAGTGGCCAGGCGCTTCCAAGATTTCGAACTGCAAGCCGGCCGCTTCGAACTTCTCGCCCTCCCGCAACAGTCGATCTGCGGGCGGACTGATGAGTTCGACCCCAAAGGGGGCCGACAGGTTGAGATTCGCGTCCGTTAGTTTTTCCGCATCCCGTTCCCCAATGACCAGTGGGCACGCCGGCCAGCGGTTTTTCAGCGTCTGGTTCCCGGCGATATGATCGCTATGCCCGTGGGTACAGACGATGGCCGCCGGGGTAAGCGAATGCTGGTCCAGATAGGCGAGAATCGCACCCGGCTCGAACCCTGGATCGAATACCACGCAGTCGTTCCGGCCGGTAAGATGCGCGATATAGGTATTTTCATCGAAGGGCGCTGAGACAATTCGTCCGATTTTCAAGTCCGCTTGCGGCACGGTAAAACTTCCCTTCCGCCAAAAAGGCAGTCTGTCTACGATATTCGTACTAATTCTCGACTCCAATTTGGCGGGTGACCATCGATTTTGAAAGCCGCTCGTCCCGTTCCATTGCGATGAATTAGATCCAGCCTACCAAGTCCTCGCCCGATTGACTTCCCGCCCAATCGTGCCCGCAACCTCGCGGGCGCAATCGGAGACCAATTATGTTCGAACGCCTCCCCAAAAGTATTTGTAGCTTGGCCGTTTTCGCCATCACTTTGGGAATGTCCTCGGCAACGCACGCGGTTGAAAGATTCGCCGACCCGAACCTTCGCCCGGCGACCGATTCACAGCCAGCCCAACCAGCCGCGAGCGCCCAGAACACCATCGCCGCCAATTCTGGTACCGCGCCGCAGCCGGTCGCGCCGGCGAATGGGGCCAACGCCGTATTCGATCTCGCTCAAAAGCCCGGCGAGCACCCGCTCGCCCCAGTGTTGCGTCTGCTCAAAACGACCGGCGACACCATCGATCGCAACATCCACGACTACAGCTGCACGCTCGTCAAACAAGAACGTGTGGACGGCAAATTGGGCGATAAGCAATACATTCTGCTCAAGGTCATGCACCAGCCGTTCAGCGTGTATATGTCTTTCATCCAGCCCTTTGCTGGACGCGAAGTGGTGTATGTGAACGGTCAAAATGATGGACAAATCGTTGTTCGCGAAGCGGGCTTAAAGCACATGCTCGGAAAAATTAAGCTCGATCCGAAGGGCTCGATGGCCATGGACGGGCAGAAGCACCCGATCACGGACGTCGGATTCCGCAATCTATGCACGAAGCTGAGCAAAATGTGGGAGGCCGAGTCGAAATTCGCCGAATGCGACGTGACTGTTAAAGCAGACACGCATATCGCGAACCGTTCGACGACCATGATTCAGGTCGTGCATCCGGTCGCTCGGCAAGACTTCAACTTCCACGCCGCGCGATTGTTCCTGGACAACGAGCTGAAAATTCCAATCCACTTCGACGCCTACACTTGGCCGGAACAAGAAGGCGGCGATCCGCAGCTGGAGGAAAGCTACACCTACACGAACCTTAAGCTCAACAACGGCTACACGGCTCGCGAATTCGATGCGGCGAACAACCCGGACATCTTCAAGTAGTACGCCAACCTAGTACGCATTCCTCTGTGTCAGCACGACTCGGAGCGTTTTGGCCAAGATCTTCGCGTCCATCCACAGCGACCATTCGCGAATGTATTGGTGATCGCACGCGACGCGGCGTTCCATCTTATCCAGCGTTTCGGTTTCGCCGCGATAACCGCTCACCTGCGCCAGCCCAGTGATGCCAGGCTTCACTTTGTGCCGCAGCATGTAGCCGTCGATCAGTGAACGGTACTGCTCATTGTGGGCACTCGCGTGTGGCCGCGGCCCGACGAGCGACATACTACCTTCGATCACATTGAACAGCTGCGGCAGCTCATCCAGCGACGTTCGCCGCAACACGCGACCGATTTTCGTAATGCGATCATCGTCGCGAGTCGCTTGGCGAACTTCGCCACCGTTGTCGCAGCACGTCATCGAGCGGAACTTCCAGACCTGGATTTCGCGACCGTCGAGCCCGTACCGCCGCTGCCGGAAAAACACGGGGCCTTTCGAGGTTAGTTTCACGATCGCGGCAATGATCGCCATCGGCAGCGCCAATGCCGCCAGAATCAACGAACCGCACACCACATCCGCCGTGCGCTTCGCGAGTCCGTCCACGCCGTACAACGGGTTCTCGAAAACACTCACCGCCGGCAGGCCGTTGACGTTCGTCCAGCGAGCGTGCAGCAACTCGAACACAAAGAAATCCGGAACGATGTACACGCTGGCCGTCGTGTCGCCGAGCTTGGCGAGCACGTTGCGGATTCGCTCCTCAGCCCGCATGGGGAACGTGATGTACACGATATCAAAATCGCCACGGCGAGCGCGATAAACCAGATCATCGAGTCCGCCGATGTGACGCCCCACTTCCTCCGGCAGCTCCACCGTGCGATCGTTCGGCCGGTCGTCGTAGAAGCCCGCCATCCGCAGGCCCATTTCCGGGGCCCGCTCGATGTTGCGGGCCAGTTGAATACCCAGTTCGTTCACACCGCAGATGGCATAACGGCGAATATTGAAACCCCGCGCCCGCAATCGTTGTTGTACTTTGCGAAGTGTAAATCGGCCGACCGCCATGGCCAGCGGGGTCGCCACGATCCAGATCAGCTTCGACTCGTAGGAGTAAACGGCATTGTGTTGGGTGAACAAACCGATCCCCAACAAAACGGGCACTGTGTAGCACCAAGTCAGCAGCACACACCCAATCTCGCGGCGCAACCGCGTGCCGCGCCAGCTGCGGTAGAGCCCGCTCAGCTCGGCGACAACGTGGTACACCAAAATCGTGGCGGTCGAAATCGTGAGAAAATGCGGCAGCCCGGTTTCATCGGTTTGCGTGAGCGCCAGGCGAACCACCGCAAAAATCACCGCGGCATCGGCCAACCGATGCAGGCTGTACACCAACGATTCGTGAAACGTAATCCCGCGTGAAGCTGGCGACATAGACCTGAGAACTCCGGACCCGTTCGAGCGGTCGGCCATTCGCTCCGTCAAAGATGACGGGAGCCGATCGTACTTTCGACGGTTGACCTTTCAGCAGCCTCTGTGCCGCGGCACGATGCCCAGGCGAAGGTCCGGTTTTTCACGCGTTTTCAACGCAAAATGGCGAAAACGGCGAATTATCCGTGGCGGCCGGTGTTGCAATTTCACAACATGAGTTGCCATACAATGTCGCGGTAGCGCAGCAAAGCCACGACTTCGGATAAGGAACTAATCGCCGACAAAAGCGTCCAATCGAAGGCGTCACGCTTCGAGAGATGCGCCCAGCTCGGGGCGCGACGCGAAGACTCTGCTAAATGCCACAAAAACAGTGTGGACCCTGGACCGCCCAACTGCGTACAACAAGGGTCGAGGCGGTGGCCGAATTCTGCAGGGAATCCCAATTCGTGACCAAGATCGGACCGATTTGATGCTGCGTTTGATTTGCTTGATTTTCGCTTTGTTAGGAGCGTTTGCAGTCGTCTCGGATAAATCGGCCGGCGGCGCCGAAGCCAAGCCGCTGCAGCTGAACGATTTGTTGAAATTGCACGCAGATGGTAATCATAAAGACGCGTACGAAGGCCTGCGGACGTTCGTTCTGAACAAAAGCACGTCGCCCGGCGATGCGGCCCGTGGTTACGACGCCGCCATCGAATGCCTCGAGCAGCTGAACCGCGTCGAGGAAATCGATAAATTCCGCGCCGAAGCGGCCCTCGCCCACAAGAACGAATGGCAAGTGCTGGCGGCGGTGGCGAAGTCGTTCATCGCCGTGCCGCATTACGGCTACATGATCGGCGGCAATTTCCATCGCGGCCAACAGCGCGGCGGCGGAAAAGTCGTGCAAGCAACCGAACGCGACCGCGTGCGTGCGATCGAGTTCTACCGGAAAGCGATGACGCTGGCCGACTCGGCCAAGGACAAACACGAACCAGCGAAAATGCTGCGATCTTTCGCCGAGGCTCTCGCCTTCGGCCAACCTTGGCGCCTGCAAATTCTTACGGATCTCGAACAGCTGCCCGACTACGAAGACGGCTGGGGCTATGCCGGCGAACCGCAAGGCGCGCCGGTCGACGCCGACGGCAACCCGATCTTCTACGCCGTGCCAGCAGGTTGGGAAGCCGCCAAGAGCGATGGCGAGCGTTGGCGGTGGGTTCTCGAAACCATGGTGAAATGGGACGACTCGTTACGGAACGACGAACACATGACTCGCGCCGCATTCTTGGAGTCGCAATTCGGCGTTCAGACATTGGCTCAATTCCGAGTCATGCTGCCATTCCGCGCCTTCGCGACCGCGGACCAAGGCGAAAAGAAGGACGCTAAGACTGGCCCGTGGGCCGTCGATACGCTCGGCGAAGACGAAACAATCGCCAGGCTCGCAACAGGGCCCAAACGATTCAAACTGCCGGACGATCAGAACTACATCAAACTTTATCAGCAAGTGGTCGAGTCGACCGCCAAGCAAACGGCGACTGATACCGAGCTGAGCGCGCTGCGCAGTCTCGCGCAACTGTTCGAAAATCGCCGCCAGTATCCGCGGGCCGCCGAATACTGGCGCAAGGCAGCCGACCGTTCTTCCGGCGACGTCCACGAAGAGTTCCGCCGCCAGCTAGATCAAGTCGTCGGCAACTGGGCGGAGTTCGAGTCCGTAATGTCGCAGCCGGCGGGCCGCGGTGCGACCGTCGATTTCCGCTATCGCAATGCGAAGCAGGTGGTGTTCGTCGCCAACGAAATCAACGTGAAGCAGCTGCTGGCTGATGTGAAAGCCTATCTCCAATCGAAGCCCAAGCAGCTCGATTGGGAGCAGATGAACATCGCCGATATCGGCTATCGGCTAGTTCAGGAGAACGGCAAGAAATACATCGGGGCCGAAGTAGCCAATTGGACGCTCGACCTCGAGCCGAGCGAGAAACACTTCGATAAGCGCGTCACCGTCACGACGCCACTGCAAAATGCGGGCGCCTATCTCGTGACGGCAAAAGTGGCCGGCGGCAACACGCCGAAGATCATTCTGTGGCTCGCGGACACTGCCATCGTCCGGAAGCCGATGCAGGACAAATCGTTCTACTACGTAGCCGACGCCGTCACCGGCGCGCCAATCGCCAAGGCCAACGTCGAGTTTTTCGCCTACCGCCAAACGCACCGCGACGCCAACGACTACCAGGTCGACACCAAGAACTCTGCCGAAGCCACGGACGAAAACGGCCAGGTGCTGCTGCCTGTTCCAGAGGACACCAAGGACAACGCCGGCCGAGAGTACCAGTGGATCGTCACCGCCACCGCCCCCGGTGGTCGCATGGCCTATCTTGGCTTTCACAACGTCTGGCGCGGCGCGCACTACGACGCCGATTACAACCAGGTCAAAACATTTGCGATCACCGATCGCCCCGTCTACCGCCCCGGCCAACCAGTGCAGTTCAAATTCTGGGTGGCTCAAGCTCAATACGATGGCGAAGACAAATCCTCGTTCGCCCATCAAGCTTTCGCCGTCGAAATACACAATCCGAAGGGCGAAAAGGTCTATAGCGATACACTCACCTCCGACAACTACGGCGGCATCGCCGGCAAGTTCGATCTGCCGGACGACGCCACGCTCGGCCAATACCAAATCAACGTCGTGAACCGTGGCGGCGGCACGTTCCGCGTCGAAGAATACAAAAAGCCCGAGTACGAAGTCACCGTTGACGCGCCAAGTGATCCGGTGGCGCTCGGTGAAAAAATCACGGCGACGATCCACGCGAAATACTACTTCGGCTCGCCAGTGACAAATGCGACCGTGAAATACAAAGTCCTCCGTAGCGAGCACGAAACACGGTGGTACCCGCCCGGCCCATGGGATTGGCTCTACGGCGAGGGCTACGGCTGGTTCGCCTACGATTACCTTTGGTATCCGGGCTGGAGCGATTGGGGATGCCGTCGGCCAGCGCCGTTCTGGTACATCCGCCCGCAGGCGGCGCCTGAAGTCGTCGCCGAGCGCGAAGTCCCTATCGGCGCCGATGGCACTGTGAAAGTCGAGATCGACACGTCGCTCGCCAAGGAGATGCACCCCGACCAGGACCATCGTTACGAAATTCAGGCGGAAGTCATCGACCAATCGCGGCGAACGATCGTCGGCAAAGGCGAAGTGCTCGTCTCGCGCAAGCCGTTCAACGTGTACGCCTGGGTCGATCGCGGATACTACCACGTGGGCGATTCGATCACCGCCAGCTTCGCCGCCCGCCGGCTCGATGGCAAACCGGTCGAAGGCACCGGCAAGCTGAGCCTGCTCAAGATCACTTACGGCCCCGCGCCCGATCGCAAACCGATCGAGACCGAAGTGCACACGTGGACACTCGCTACCAACTCCGAAGGCAAATCCGAAATTCAATTGAAAGCTTCCGAGAAGGGCCAATTCCGCCTGTCGTATAAGGTGACCGATAAAGCCGGTCATGAAATCGAAGGCGGTTACCTCTTCACGATCATCGGCGAAGGCTTCGACGGTAGCGAATTCCGTTTCAACGACCTAGAGATAGTGCCCGACAAACGCGAATACGCGCCCGACGACAAAGTTCAGCTGCAGCTCAACACGAACCGCACGAATTCGACGATCCTGCTGTTCCTCCGACCTTCGAATGGCGTCTACTTGCCGCCTCAGCTTTTGAACGTGGCTGGTAAGAGCACCGTCGTAGACGTCGGCGTCACAGCCAAAGACATGCCCAACTTTTTTGTTGAGGCCGTCACCATCGCGGACGGCCGCGTTCGCACCGAGGTCTGCGAAATTCATGTGCCGCCGGTGAAGCGCGTCCTTAACATGGAAGTGACTCCTTCGGCGGAATCCTTCAAACCGGGCCAGCACGCAAAAGTCACCGTGAAACTCACCGATGCCGCCGGTAAACCGTACGTTGGTTCAACCGTTCTCTCGGTGTACGACAAAAGCGTCGAATACATCTCGGGCGGCTCGAACGTCGGCGACATCAAGGCGTTCTACTGGAAGTGGCGTCGCCAACATCGCCCCTACTTGGAAACGAATCTTGACCACTGGTTTACTAACCTCGTCACTCCCGGCCAAAACGGCATGGAGTCGCTCGGCATCTTCGGCCAGCTCGTCGAAAATGGCGACAACTTCGATGAAAACGGCGGCGGTCAGGCCGACGCCCTTTATTTTCAGGGCGGAGTCGGCGGCGGCGGACGCGGACACAGTTCCAAGACCGCTAGCGCACCGAGCTTCAGTCGAGCAGCGGCCACGCCCGCCGCGCCGATGGCAGCTGCCGCTATAGACTCGCTATCCGGATCATACGAAGCGAAAGCCGGCTTCCAAATGGAAGCCACATCGCCCGCCGGCCCGCCAATGGCGGAAGCAACGGTTCGCAGCGAATTCGCCGATACCGCCCTGTGGTCCGCCGCGCTCGAAACCAACAAAGACGGCCTGGCTGAAGCTGAGTTCGACATGCCGCAGAACTTGACCACTTGGAAAATCCGCGGATGGGCAATGGGCCGCGGTACCCAGGTCGGCGAAGCCACGGCCGAAACCGTCACCCGCAAAAATGTAATCGTGCGGATGCAAGCGCCGCGGTTCCTCGTCGAGCGCGATGAAGTCGTGCTCACCGCAAACGTCCACAATTACTTGCCCACCTCGAAACAAGTGAAAGTCCGCCTCGAGCTCGATGGCAACACGCTAGAGCTTCCCACCGCGCCCGAAAACACGATCGAAGTTCCCGCCGGCGGCGAAAAGCGAGTCGATTGGCGCGTCAAAGTGGTGCACGAGGGCGAAGCCGTCATGCGCATGCTGGCCCTCACCGACGAAGAGTCGGACGCCGTGCAGATGAAGATCCCCGTCTACGTCCACGGCATGCTCAAAATGGATAGCTTCTCCGGCGCTCTCCGCAACGACGATCGCACAGGCACGTTCGAAGTCAAAGTGCCGCAAGAGCGCCGCGCCGAGCAAACGCGGCTAGAAGTCCGCTACTCGCCCACGCTCGCCGGCGCGATGGTCGACGCCCTGCCCTACCTCGTTAATTATCCCTACGGCTGCACCGAGCAAACGCTCAATCGCTTCCTGCCGACTGTCATCACCCAGCAAACGCTGTTGCGGATGAAGCTCGACCTCAAAGCGATCGAGCAGAAGCGCACGAATCTCAATGCCCAGGAAATCGGCGATGCAGCCGCCCGGGCCAAAGGCTGGAAGCGGTACGAACAAAACCCCGTCTTCGACGAAGCCGAAGTCACGAGGATGGTAAAGTCCGGCGTCAACCGCCTGCAAGAAATGCAGCTCTCCGATGGCGGCTGGGGCTGGTTCAGCGGCTGGGGCGAGTTTTCTTCACCGCACACCACTGCAACGGTCGTCCACGGACTGCAAGTCGCTCAGAAAAACGGCGTTGCCCTCATCCCTGGCGTCCTCGAACGTGGCGTCGCGTGGCTGAAGCGCCATCAAGAGGAGCAACTCCGCCATCTCGCGAATGTCGACGACAAAGGCAATGTCATCGACAAGAAAAAACCGTCTAAGCAGTACGCCGATAACATCGACGCGCTCGTCTACATGGTGCTGGTCGACGCCAACGCCAAAAGCGACCCAATGCGCGACCGTCTATACAAGGATCGCTCAAAACTCGCCGTGTACGCCCTTGCCATGTACGGTATCGCGCTCGACAAGCAGCACGAAACCGATAAGCTCGAAATGGTCATGCGCAATATCAGCCAGTTCGTCGTCGAGGACAGCGAAAACCAAACCGCCTACCTGAACATTCCGCAAGACATCTGGTGGTATTGGTACGGCAGCGAGTACGAAGCCGAGGCGTACTATCTCAAACTGCTCGCCGCGAATCAACCGAAGAGCGAGGTCGCGCCGCGGCTTGTTAAGTACCTCATCAACAACCGCAAGAACTCCAATTACTGGAACAGCACGCGCGATACGGCCCTCGTCATCGAAGCACTTGCCGAGTACATCCAAGCGACCGGGGAGGACAAGCCGGATCTGACAGTCGAAATATGGGTCGATGGTCAAAAGCGGAAGGAAGAAAAGATCACGTCCGAAAATCTCTTCACCTACGACAACGCGTTCGTACTGGAAGGCGAATCGCTTACTCCCGGCGCACACACCGTCGAGGTTCGCAAATCCGGCACCGGCCCGCTGTATTGGAACGGCTACCTTTCGAACTTCACGCTGGAAGACAACATCCGTCATGCCGGCCTCGAGCTCAAAGTCGAACGCCACTACTACAAGCTCACCCCCGCCGACAAAAAGATCGAGGTCGCCGGCAGCCGCGGCCAGGCCGTGAGTCAGCGCGTCGAAAAATTCGACCGCAAAGAAATCCCCGACCTGGGTTCCGTCAACAGCGGCGACCTGCTTGAAATCGAGCTCATCGTCGATTCCAAAAACGACTACGAATACATCCTGTTCGAAGACATGAAAGCCGCTGGCTGCGAACCGGTCGCACTCCAAAGCGGCTACAAGGGCAACGCGCTCAACGCGTACATGGAACTGCGCGACAACCGCGTCTCGCTGTTCGTCCACAATCTCGCCCGCGGCAAACACAGCCTCACCTATCGCATGCGCGCCGAAATCCCCGGCCGCTTCAGCGCGCTGCCGACGAAAGCCTCAGCGATGTACGCCCCCGAACTCCGCGGGAACAGCGACGAACTAAAACTTAACATCGCCGACGTCCCCGCTCCGACTGGCGCAAGCGACGCCGCTTCGGGGGGCGGGAACAAATAGCCATTCGACTTGGGACGGCGAAGCTCCTGCTGAGCCGAATCGCTGAGGCTCGACCGACCGCTAGCAGTCGCGCCCAGAATCGCTAAAATCAATGGCGGTAAGTAATCGCTCACGCCGCACAAAAAGGATTTGCCGTGTCCACCGTCGCTGAGGAAAGAATTCTCGTCGTCCCCACGTCCCTCTTCCACGAACTCGGCTACTTCCAAGGGTTCTCGCGCGAAATCGACCGCTACTGGCCGCAGCTCGTGACCGGCGATCACGTCGAATACCGCGCCCGCGGCGAAATGGAAGAGGACCCGAGCTTCAAGCAGCTTATCCCGTATGTCCTCTTTCGTTGGACTTCGCCCGATGGCACGCTCCACCTGTTCGAATACCAACGCGGCAGCGGCCAGGGCGAACGCCGCCTGCACGCGAAGTGCAGCGTCGGCATCGGAGGCCACATCTCATCGATCGACGCCGAAATCGGCCCCTCGCACCACGTCTATCGCGAAGGCATGCGCCGCGAGCTCGATGAGGAAGTCACCATCGACACCCCCTACGACGAAACCGTCGTCGGCCTGATTAACGACGATGAAACCCCCGTCGGCCGCGTCCACCTCGGCATGGTCCACCTCTGCGACGTCGAAAACCCCAACGTCCGCCCTCGCGAAGCCGATATCCTCGACGGCCGCTTCACGCCAGCCAGCGACATCCTCGCACGCCTCGACCAGTTCGAAAGCTGGTCTCAAATCGCCGTGCGAGCCCTGTTCGGCTAATTCGCGGGGACGCAAAGCACGCCGCTTCTCGCGTACAATGGCTATACGGCAAGTCGCTCGCTTGCGGTTTAGCTCATGCAATCCACCCCCGAAAAAACCGTCTACCTCGACAATCACGCGACCACGCGCGTCGACCCACGCGTTGTGGAAGCGATGCTGCCGTTCTTTGACTCCGTGTACGCTAATCCCAACAGCGTCCACGCCGCCGGGCACGAAGCTCACGATGCAGTCGAAAACGCGCGCGCCGAAATCGCCACTGGGATCGCCGCCGATCCGACTGAAATCGTCTTTACCAGCGGCGCAACCGAAAGCAACAACCTCGCGATCCGCGGTGTCACCGAACGCGAGCGCCGCCGCGGCAACCATCTCATCAGCGTGACAACCGAGCACAAGGCTGTGCTCGACCCGCTCGCCCTGCTCGCGCGCCGCGGCTACGACGTCACGCTGCTCGACGTCGAACAACAACCCAGCCCGCGTGCAGGCTGGCTCGACCCGCAAAAAGTCGCCGACGCGATTCGCGACGACACTTGCCTCGTCTCCGTGATGCTGGCCAACAACGAGATCGGCATCATCCAACCGCTCGAACACATCGCCGCCATCTGCAAAGCGCGCGGCGTCCTGCTCCATTGCGACGCCACGCAAGCCGTCGGCAAAATCCCCGTCGACGTGAATCGCCTCGGCGTCGACCTCATGAGCTTCACCGCCCACAAGATCTACGGCCCCAAGGGCATCGGCGCGCTCTACGTTCGCCGCCGCGATCCCATCGTGCGACTCGACCCACAAATCACCGGCGGCGGTCAGCAAGAAGGACGCCGCAGCGGCACGCTCAACGTGCCGGGCATCGTGGGCTTTGCGACAGCACTGAAGCTCTGTCTCGACGAGCTCTCCTCCGAATCCTTGCGACTCGCGCAGCTTCGAAACACGCTCGCCGCGTCGCTGCTAAATACACTCGATGACATCCGCATTTGCGGCCCGCGATTCGACCTCTTGGCAACTAACAACGCTCCGCTGCTTCGCCTCCCGAACAATCTGAACGTGACATTTGGAAACGTCGACGGTGAAGCCCTGCTTCTGGCGATGCAAAATCTTGCCGTCAGCAGCGGTGCCGCTTGCACATCCACCGACAGTGGCCCCAGCCACGTGCTCCTCGCCCTCGGCCACAGCGACGCCGACGCCCGCAGCAGCCTCCGCTTCGGCCTGGGC
>Ga0206917_1126_pt2 | contig 16221 bp, 10 predicted proteins | sample Alteio_BWOrgHeat_68_FD_152931 | JGI IMG/M metagenome (GOLD analysis project Ga0206917, IMG submission 152931) | Enriched cells from forest soil in Barre Woods Harvard Forest LTER site, Petersham, Massachusetts, United States -... | ecosystem: Environmental > Terrestrial > Soil > Temperate forest >...
GGCCAGTGATCTCGATAAGCAGCTCAAAGAGAAACAGGCGCAAGTCGACGAGCTGAAGGAGAAAGCGAAGTCTCAACAGGTGAAGATTGCGGCCGAAGCGAAAAAACTTACTGCCGAAGCAAAAGAGCGAGTCGACCAAGCACACTTACCCTTCGACGCGCAAGGTTTCGGTTTTGCATCGGGAAAATCTTCGATTCGGATGCGTGTCCAACCGAGCCCGGCGGATGCTATTCACTTTGCTGCCGCCGAGGTTCGCGATGCCAAGGGGGACGATGATCGCAAGGCCGCTCAGAAAAAACTCGACGAAGCGCTCAGCAAATACTTCGACGACGATATGGTGCAGCGCGAAAAGGACCTGAAGCAAGTCGAAGAACGCGTGACCAAGCTACACGAATTGCTCGAGAAGCGGCGCTCCAACAAGCAGGAGATCATCGACCTGGAGTCGAAAGTCGTGATGAACCAGGCAAACGGGCTGGGTTTTTATGATAATGATGAATCCGGTGGCGGCGGACTGTTCAAAGGCGGTCCTCCGTTCACAATTAAGACCGACGGTCGCAGCTGGGGCACAACTTCTTATGTGCCCAAAGTGGCCCCAGTTCCGCCGGAGCCGCCCGTTAAGCCAGTGCCGCCGGTGGATCATGCTGAGTAGCCGTGACCGCAAGCGGTCGGCTGGCCACAATCTCCCGCGTCGAGTCGAGCGACAATCATGTTCTAAATCCCCACGTTGATTGTCTGCTCGACTCGGCCGATTGGAAATTCGAACCGCGTTATATTCAAGGCTTCATTCCAATGCCCACGGAGCGCGGTATGGCGGCATAGTAAGCAGCTTCTGCGCTTCCGCATCGCCGACGATCTCGCCCTTGGTTGCGTCCCACGAGAGCGGTCGGCCAACCTGATGCGCGACATACGCCAAATGTCCCGGGGTGACCGAGCGGTGGCCGATGTCGACAGGGCAGATGCACTCCTGGCGTGTGAGTACGCCATCGAAGAAATTCTGTGCGTGGCCGGGCGAAACGTATGCCTTCCATTGGCCGCGATCGAAGTCGGGCTCAAGCCAGCGCGGGTCAGATGCCTTTAATTTGCCGCGGTTGACGAACAGCCAGCCGTCTTTGCCGATAAACTTTGTGCCTTCGGTGTGTTTGTTGGAGACCTCGACGGTCACGTTCCCGGGGTACTCGGAGCGGATCGTGAAATCGACGGGGGTATCGTAGACGTCGGTATCTGGCAGCGTCCAGGCAGTCACTTCGAGGCGCTGCGGGCCGGCGCGATCTGTTCCCAGGCCCCACATTGCGATGTCGTTGTGGTGTCCGATCCAATCCATCAATACGCCGCCACCGTAAGCGCGGTTGCCGCGCCACCAGCGGTGGTGCCGGGCTCGCATGTACGGCAGAACGGGAGCGGGGCCGCACCAGAAATCGTAATCGAGACCTTCCGGCGGGGAAGTGACGGTCGCATCGGCTCGAGGTTTGTCGTAGCCGGTGTTTAGTCCGACTTCGACTCGCTCGATCGTGCCGAGGTGACCATTCCGCACTAGTTCGACCGCCTGGCGAAATTCTGGATCGGATCGCTGCTGTGATCCGACTTGAAAGATGGCTTCCCGCTCGGCGACTTCGCGGACAAGGCGTTGCCCTTCGGCGAAGTGGTGGGTGACGGGCTTTTCGCAGTAAACGTCTTTGCCTTTTTGGAGTGCGGTGAGCGCGACCAGCGCGTGCCAATGATCGGGCGTGGCGACGATGATCGCATCGAGGTCGGAACGGTCGCAGAGCTCGCGGAAATCGCTTGATGCCAGGCAGCCGCGATACGTGCCGGCGTTGGTCGACTTTGCGTAGTGCGCTTCAATGGTGCGTTTGCCCGGTTCGCGGCCAAGCTCCTTCCCCTCGCCCCATTTATGTTCGCGGTAGTGGCGGTCGTGAACATCGCACACCGCGGTGATCTGGACGCGCGCGTCCTTCAAGAAATCGGCTGCCACCTGCATGCCTCGCTCGCCGCAACCAACTAAGGCGACCGTGACCCGATCGTTGGGTGCCGAGCGACGGCGGCCCAAGACCGAGGCGGGTACGATCAGCGGCGCAGCAGACGCAGCGGCAGCTTTCAGGAATTGACGACGCGAAGGTTTGAGGCGAGACCGTGTCATGAACGCATTGTACCGCTTTCGAATCCGGTACGGTCGCAACTGACTGTGCCGCGAGACATTACCGATCTGGCGACCACAGTTGCTTGGCCGAACACCGATAATGCCAAAGCCGATCGTTCGTACTTGAGGCAAGCTCGGTGCGTGTCGCCGCGCCTGGAATTCTAGCGCGTGATGCAAAAGCGACAAATTTATTCGCATTGCATACATTCTTTGAGGTTTGTGAGGTATTCAGCCCGCGCAGTTGATCCGTACGTGTAGCCATCGGCGCTCGACCGTGTGATAGAATGAAGGCCTGACGCCCGACCAAGACGGGGCAGAAGTCGGTCGGAAGCAGGCGGACTATGAGAATGTTGGCAAGATCGCTCGCGTGTAGCTCAGTCTGTATCGTTTGCTTGGCGCATGTGGCATGTGGGCAAACGATCAATGGAAGCGGCATGGCCTTTCGTTCGAGCGGCGCGGCCTCGGGCAGCGATTGGACGCTCAGCGAAAACGGGTACGTGGGAACGTACATCAAGCTCGATGCGCCGGGGGATGTGACCGTTAGCGCGCAGGCTTCGGGTCTGGCCGGCGGGGGCGTCGACCCGAATATGAACATTGTGATCGCCGATACGACGGCGGGCTTCGATGTGACATCGGGTTTCAACAGCTACTCGCATACGTTTTCGTTGCCGGCCGGCACTTATTTCGTGCGGACCGAATTCAATAACGACGTGCCGGCGGTTAATCGCCAACTCACGGTCCGCGATCTCAGCGTTACTGGCGCCACGGTGGAGAACACCGCGACCCAAGCCACGAACGATGGCTACGCGCTCGCAGCGGCGGATACTTACGTCGACAACTTCCGCAAAGGGGCCGCGCATGTGACGATGGCGAACGCAGTGCCTGGATCGACGGTGCACGTGAAATTAAAGCAACACGACTTTAACTTCGGGACCGAAGTCGGCGGCACGAACACGGCGGCGAGTGTGAATACGTATCTCAACAATCCCAATTACACGAATTTCTTGCTGCAATACTTCAACACGGTTACGCAGGGCAACGCCGGTAAATGGCAGAGCAACGAAAATACGCGGAATGTGCTCACGATGGGCGGGACCGACCGCATCATGCAATTCGCGCAGGCGAATGGTCTTCGGGACCGGGAGCATAACTTGATATGGGGCCAGCAGCAGCCCACGTTCGTTAACACCGATCTTACGAATGCGCAGTCATCGAATCCGACGACTGCGGCGGCGGCGAAGACCGATCTGAGCAATGCGATCACGAGTCGAATTGGGTATTACGTGGGTAACGGCAGCGCGACTGATCGAACCAAGAACTACATGGAGATGGATGTCCTTAACGAGGAGATGCATCAGCCCTCTTATTGGAACGTCTATGGGGCTACGGGCGTCGCGAATATTTTTAACCAGGTGGCGACGGCCGTGAGCAACGCCGGCGCGAATACCCGGCTCGCGCTGAACGAATACAACGTGCTGCAGTTTGGAAACGATAGTTACGGGAATTGGTACCGGCACGACGTCGAAGCGGTCAAGAATGCCGGGGGTGCGATTAGCGCGATCGGCGTTCAGTATTATCCGACGCACGCGTCGGGAACTAATGACCACAGTCCCTCGCGCATTACGCAGACATTGGAGAATTTGGCCGTTACAGGGCTGCCGATTTCGCTGACCGAGTTCGGCGTTCAGAACAGTCAGAGCGGCGTCGCGGCAACGACGCCCGCGCTAGCGGCGCAATATCTCACCGATACGATGCGGCTGACGTTCGGTAATCCGAATGTCACAACGTTCGACATGTGGGGTTTTTGGGCCAACGACATGTGGAGCCAAGCGCCGAATGCAGCGCTGTTGGATGCGAACTTTAATCTGACGGCGCCGGGGCTGGCATTCACGCAACTAATGTCTCAATGGTCGACCGACGTGACGCTGCCTGTGGATCAAAATGGGAACATCGATTTCACCGGCTTTTATGGGGATTATGACGTGACGGTCGCGGGGCAGACGTATCATTTGTCACTCGATAAAGGCGACACGACTTACGCGCTAACGATCCATTCCGGTGATTTCAACGGCGATGGCGTGGTCGACATGGCAGACTACACCCTGTGGCGAAATACGATGGGGTCGACGACCGATCTGCGGGCCGATGCGAATGGCGACGGCACCGTGAATGACGCAGACTACGGCATATGGCGTTCGTTCTTCGGTACGTCGTACGCAGGCGGGGCATTGGCTGCAGGCGCGGCGGTGCCGGAGCCGGCGAGCTGCGCGCTTTGCCTGGCAGCTTTTTGGGGCATATTTGTAGTGGGCCGGTGGCGGCGGCTATAGGCAGCGACAATAATCGACTTGCTGATTCGGAATAGCCCCGTATCTACGACGACGTTGGACCCGCAGGCCGCTGGCGTATTTGAGCGGCGTTCTTTGCCGACTCGGAGCGGGCTGCGTTCGGACTCAGGGCTGTGCCTTTACACCGTCTCATTGTTCGTTTTGGAACAACCAACGCTATGTTCAGATCGCAAATTAAGATGCCGACGTTCGCCATCTTGCTCTGGGTCGTTTGCGGTGCCATCGCCGTGGCAGAAAGCTCGTCGGCCGATGCGAAGTTAGAGGCGACTCCGCATAAGCCGGAGGTGCTAGAGTCCGACGGCAAATTGCGGCTAGAGTTTGGCGAGGAGCGCGTGGTTTTGCCGCGCGGGCTGCAGCCTTCGATGCTCGTGACCCATTCGGGGGCGATCGTTCTGCAGGGGCAAGTTCCCGAGAAGTCGCTTCCTTCGAACCGCATGGCATATCCGTGGGCGATGTCGACGCGGGTGTCGCGGGACGGCGGATTGAACTGGACCGATAATCCGCTTAAGCAGGGTGAGAATGGTTTGGATATGGAGGGCGGGATCGTTCAGTTGCGCGATGGGACGATATTGTCGCTCGATACGTACATTGTTCCCGGCGAGCGGCCGGAGGAAGGCGTCGGGCAGCTTTACACGTCGCACGACGATTGGCGAACAGTATCGGGGCCGACGGATGTTGTGTTCGAGCTTCCGGGAATTGAGTTTTATGGTTCGAGTGACGACGGCGGTCGGCCGCATGCTGCGCAGCGGCTGCATCGGCGTATTCTCGAGATGCCCAACGGTGATTTGCTGTGCACATTTTATGGCTGGTTGAAGGGGGACGATTCGCCGAGTACCTATCGGCCGACGATGAAAAAGTCGCGGGTGATGCTCGCCCGGTCGAGCGACAAAGGGTTGCATTGGAAGCTCCTGGCATCGATTGCGGCGGATGGGGCGATCGGAACCGAAGGATTTGGCGAGCCGGTGATTTGCCGGGTGAGCAAGGGGCCGCACGCGGGGCGGCTGATATGCTTGATGCGCACCGGGCGGGAGCTTCGTGAATCGCATTCTGACGACGGCGGATCGACATGGAGTGCCCATGCCGCGCGGGTGTTTGCCGGCCTCGACGTTTATAAGACGGAGCTGTGGACAAAGATGCTCCGCGGCGCCAAAGATTTTTCGGGTAAGCCGCTGGATGAAAACAATCCGGAGGAACTGCGCGGGGCGGTGGTCGATCCGGACCTCATCGAGCTGCGCAGCGGAGTGTTGGTGGCAGCGTTCGGTGTGCGAGTTCCGCAGAAGTTGTGCTGGCAACATCCGGAGCACCCGTGGAATGGCAATTACCTGGCGTTTAGCCGAGACCACGGCGACTCATGGAGCACGGTCGTGCGTATGACATCGGGCGTTCTTACGACGCACTACATGGCGGCCGAGGAAACGCCGCGTGATAACGAGTTGTACGTGACGTACGATCTTGGCGGTTGGAGCAAGGGAATGCGGCGGGATATAGTTGGGCGGTCGGTGAAAGTTTCCGCTGATGCGGATTGACCGTAGGCGCGGTAGCTGTGGGTTATCTTCACTTTTGCAAAATTTGGCGCGCCCCGGTCTTCTGATTAATCCGCAGATGAAGATCACAAAACTCTTCTATCTGCGACATCTGCGGACAAAGAATTCTTCTCAAGAAGTTTTGCAGATCGGTTGCTGCTCCATAACAAACTGGCTGCGAGGGCAATCGTAACCGTCCACAACAAGCTGATCATGAGCTTTGCTGTGCGCCAATCGGCAGACGCGTATCCTTCCTCCAAGTAGTTCGGGCCGTACACGAGCCGGGCCACCACGCAGGCGCTGAGCTTGATTGCTACAACCATCATTGCTCCCGCCAGGATGACGGAAGCGGGACGGTCTAGTTTCAGTGACAGCCAAGGGACGAATCCGATCGCTGGGACGACGGAAAAGATCGCCATCAAAGGAAATGGAATGTGGGACTCGATGCTGACAGACATTCCAAACACGACGAATAGCGCTACGTTGAATGCCAGTGCAATTAGTAAGGCTAGCAACCTGCGGCTCCACTCCAATCTCGACCGTGCCGGATCGCCTGGCCGAAAGATTTCGGTCGCGAACCAGGCAGAGGCGATGCCCAGATACAGGCATTTGACGTCGGCGTGTTTGGTCGGGCTGATGACGAGCAACATCGGCAACGGGAGTAACGCCGCAAACGCCCACGGTAGAAACAGTTGTCGCAGGGTGTTCATAGGATGAAAGGAGTGCTTTTTCGTTCCTCTCCGGGTGTCGTCGCGAGGGCGCACGATGGAGTCGGTAAAACGTTGAGCGATCTTACCCGAATACCATTTTGGTCTCCGGGCGACAAACCAGGCAATGACGCGCAGCCAACGCACGGTTAGAGAATCTTTATTAACGCGATCTTGACAATCGACTACATTTGCAGTCTTATGGCTACAGCTATCGTCGATAAGACGGTTTTGGAAAGGTTTTTATGTCGAAAGATGCTGAATCGGCTCCGTTGTCGCCCGCGGAGTGGGAAGTCATGAAGACATTGTGGGACGGTGGGCCGCTCGATGCGCGGGGCGTGTTCGCAGCGCTTCCCGGCGGGCGGAAGTGGGCGTTTCAGACGGTGAAGACGTTGCTCAGCCGGATGGTAGTGAAGGGGGCGGTGGCGTACGACCAGGTGGGGAACTCCTATTTGTATCGGGCAGCCGTGGCTCGGGAGGAGCTGACGCGGCATGAGGTGCAGAGTGTGCTGGATCGCGTCGTGGGGGCAGCGGTGTCGCCGGTATTGGCTCATTTTATTGATGAGGCCAACCTGAGCGATGAGGAAATTCAGAAGCTCAAGCGGCTTTTGGATGAGAAGCGGAACAAGCGGTCGGGCGGCAAAGGGCGACGGGGGAAATAACTCATGATCGGCATCGAGCAATTTGCGGTGCGGTGGTTGAACTGGGCGATTGCGGCGAGCTGGCAGGTCGGGCTGCTGGTTTGTCTCATTGCGGTACTGACGTTCTTGTTGCGCGGCGCTTCGGCGCGGCTTCGATACGGGTTGTGGCTGCTCGTACTGCTCAAGGTTTTCCTGCCGACGACGCTGTCAGTGTCGTGGGGCGTGGGGCATTGGGGGGTGACACCGATTGCTGCGCTCACGAAGGCGACGAGTGACGCATTAGAACCAGTGGCGGATGAATCTGGCGAGATCGGTCAAAAGACTCTATCAGTCGGCGAGCGTGTTGCAGACGTGCTTTCGGGTGGATCGCCGACATTCTCACTGGCCCGTGTGGTGTTCGCGGTCTGGGCTGCGGGCTGCGTGGCGTTGTGGTTGGCAGTGGGTTGGCGCTACTGGCGACTGACGCAGACGACACATGCCATGCGGCAGATTGATGAAGGGCCGGTACGTGTTGAAATCGAGCGCCTCGCGGAGCAGTTGGCGATGCGAAGTGCACCCGAGGTGTACGCCACAGAGCAGTCGGTCAGCCCGATGTTGATCGGGGTGTTTAGTCCGAAGATTGTGTTGCCGGAGAGTTTCTTGAATCGGCTCAGCGCCGAAGAACTGCAGATGATTCTTGCCCATGAGCTCGTGCATTGGCGAAGGCGCGATACGTGGGTCGGGTGGCTGCAGGTGTTCGTGCAAGGGTTGTTTTGGTTTCATCCGCTGGTGTGGTTTGCGAACGCGCGGATCCGGCATGAGCGCGAGTGTGCGTGCGATGAAACCGTGCTCCGCGAGGGGCGCTGCGATCGGGATGGTTATGGCGAAACGATTATCCGAGTGCTGGCCGCTGCCCGAGGTCGGAGCTTGGTGATGGCAAATATGGCGGGCATTTTTGAGCGGGGCTCGCTGTTACAGATTCGACTGGAGGAGATTATGAGTTTCGATCCGAACAAGCGGCGTTTTGGTTGGCTGTCGCGAGCCTTGCTGATCGCCGTGGCGCTGGTGCTGCTGCCGATGGCGGCGACGCGCGTGCAGGCAGACAAGCCGGGCGACGCGACTGCGGTTGCGGCGAAAGCAACCGAGCGGCCGAAGACGAATTGGCCAACGATTGTGGAGACGTCACCCAAGATTGGTGCGACGGAGGTGGACCCGGCCACGAAGGAGATTTCCGTTACGTTTGACCGCGATATGGGCGGCGGTATGAGCTGGACGGGCGGCGGGCCCGAATTTCCGACGTCGCCGGAAGGCAGCAAAGCGACTTGGAAAGACAAACGCACCTGCGTGCTGCCGGTGCAGCTCAAGGGGGAGTCGTACTATCGAGTGGGTATCAACTCGACTAAATATCGGAATTTCCAGAGCGAGCAAGGCGTGCCGGCAGAAACGACGGCGATTTTCTTCACCACGGTTGGAGCCAAGGCCCCTCTGACGAACCGGGTGCGCGTGCCGAAGCTTACCAAGAGTGTGCCTGAAATCGGCGCAAAGGACGTAAAGCCGGCGCTCAAGGTGCTTTCGGTCACCTTTGACATGCCGATGGGCGAGGGAATGTCGTTCACAGGCGGCGGGCCGACTTTTCCGGGGACTGAGAGCGGAAGGCCGCAATGGTCGAAGGATGGGCGGACGTGCACGATGGCGATAGCGCTGGAGGCCGGCAAGAAATATGAGCTCGGTCTGAACAGCTTCACGCACAAGAATTTCACGAGCAAATGGGGCGTGCCGCTCGAGCCCGTGCAGTTCACGTTTACGACGGAGGGGTACAAAGAAGGTGCGGAAGGAACGACCGCAGAGACAAGCGGCAAGTAGAAGCGGACAAGGCCGTGTTAATGAGAAAAGTGGTACGCGCGAATTACCACGTTGAATCGCGTCCATGAGGGCGATTTAGATGTAGCGGATTCAGCACTCGTTCGAATGCAGCCGTGTCCCAAATATCGCAGCGGATGAGCTGCGCATGGTTTTTGTCGACGATCATTTCGCCGCAACCGAAGCAAAGGAGGATCTCATATTCGTCAGTCCCATCGCTACCGACGAGAGCCCAATCTGCGTGAAAGCCACCGCACATCTTAATACCAATAAACGGCACAAACGATGTTCTTGCCGCGAGCAGACTTCGCACTTGCTCCATCGAAGTGGCTGTCACAACAATCGGCTTCGAATAAAATAGCTCTTTTCCGACTTCGACGATTTCCTTCGAATCCCTCTCGCTGTCAAAGAGATCTCTTTCGAATGCGGAGTGCGGAAGGCCTTCGTATATCTTTGTGGACGTGAAGCGGCGAACTGCCTCCGCAAACTTATCGAACTCTGCGAAAGATTCTGCGTCTTCGCGCCCGCGCTTGTCGAGGTGCGGATTATAGACGTAGGCACTCGCCGGTGGCGGACCCTTTCCAGCATGCCGCGTTGAGTCATCGCAACCGAAACAGTAACTTAAAGCGATCTCAACGAGCAAGAGGTTTCGATAGTTCTTCCAACTATTCAACATTACCGCAGCCTTGGGCTCGCTTCTGCTGCCGTCTCTCAACACAACGTCTTGAACGCTCGGTCTAAGTCCTTAATCAAATCTTCTGGTTCCTCTAAACCAATGTTGAACCGCACTAAGTGCCGCCCGTAGTTGCGGTGTTCGCGGCCGAGGCCAGCGTAGGCCATCACCAAACTCGTAACGCCGCCCCAGCTGTAGCCGATTTTGAAGAGTTGCAGTGCTTCGACGAAGCGGACGATGCGTTCGACCGGGACGTCGTCTTTAAACACGATCGAGAAGACGCTGGCGGAACCGGTGAAGTCGCGCTTCCAGATGTCGTGGCCGGGGCAGTCGGGCAGGGCGGGGTGGAGGACGAGGGCGATTTCGGGGCGCTTCTTAAGCCAGTTCGCGATCGTGAGCGCGGATTGTTCGAGGTGTTTGAGGCGGATGCCGAGGGTTTGCAGGCCGCGGAGGGCTTGGCCGCTGTCGTCGGGGGAGACGGCCATCCCGAGGAGTCGAAAGGTTTTGCCGACCGCGCGCATCGTGGCTTCGTCGCGGACAGAGACGCTGCCGAGCAATAAGTCGCTGTGGCCGCCGACGTATTTAGTGAGCGCCTGCATGCTGATGTCGACGCCGTGAGCGAAGGCGTCGAACAGGACGCCGGCGGCATAGGTGTTGTCGATCGCGACAGGGATTTTGTGCGGGCGTGCAGCGGCGACGATCGCGGGAATGTCTTGCACTTCCATCGTGATCGAGCCAGGGCTCTCGGTCCAAATAAGATGTGTGTTCGGGCGAATAAGCTTCGCGATGCGGGCACCGATCATCGGGTCATATGATTCGACTTCGACGCCGAGCGGGGCGAGGAGGTCGTCGGCGATTTCGCGGCTGTTGCCGTAGGCGCTTTCGCACATGAGGATGTGCGACCCAGCGCGGGCGTACACGAGATAGATGAGCGCGATGGCCGCCTGGCCGCTGGGGACGATGAACGTGTACTTCGCCTTTTCGATCTCGGCGATGCGCGCGCCGAGTTTCAGTGTTGTAGGCGTGCCGTAGATGCCGTAGGTGTACGGGCCGCCGGGGCGCCAGCCTTGGTAGGCTTCGGCGAGCGTATCGAAGACCGTCGTCGAGGCGTGGTAGATGGGCGTGGTGAGGGATCGGAAGCCGGCGGGCGGTTCGGCTTTGGAGTGGATAAGGCGCGTGCGCCAGTGAGATACAGACTCTTCTGGTGAGGCGGGTGCGGGATCGTCGGCCATGGATTGGTGAAAGTTCGGGTGCTGTGGGAGCGTGTCGGGCCGCGGATTGCGGTAGTTAATGAGAGTAAACGAGTATTGGGTTCCTGGCCTAGTGGCCAGACGTTAAGAGGCAAAAGTCAGCTTAGTAGTTCGGTGTTTAAGCAGTGCTGGACGTGATTTAGAGCCGTTTGGTTAGCCGTCACCATTAATTCTGTCGGTTTTTAGTTCTTTTTGCTAGAATGACAGGCTCTGCGTCGAGGGACACGGCCAAAGGATCTCGCCGACGACGCAACGCGTTTTCGCAACGTTGAAGATCGACGTACTTGCGAATCTGCTCGCTCTTCAATTTGGGCTGGGGGACTTTCTTATGAGTCGCTTCTTGCGATGCGGTTTGCACGTTTTTGTTGCGCTGGCGGTCATTCAAATCATCCAGTTGGATGCCGCGCGAGCGCAGCTCGTGAACCGCGACTGGAACACCGGGAACGGATTTTGGAACGTGGCAGGCAATTGGACTCCGACGACCTCGGCGCCGGATAACGGAACGCCGGTTGGAGTCACTTATAACGTGCAGATTGGCAACCTGCCTGTGGCAGCGAACGCGGCGGTGACATTCGTGCCCGTGAGCGGCACGAGCGACACGGTGCAGACGCTCATAGTGAGCGGCGGCGCCGATTTCGTAACCAACGGCAATCAGATGATCACGAACGGGCTGACGACCATCACCGGCGCAAGCTCGACGATTCGCGTCGACCCTCATACTGTGCCGACAACTGCTGCGCTGCAGCTATTTGATCTCGATGTGACGGGCGGCGGAGCGCTGCAGATGAACGGCGGCATCGCGGCGGTGTCGTCAGATATGGATGTCACATCGACGGGCATCGTTTCGGGCTTTGGCACGCTCAACGTTGGCGACACGGATGCGGTTGTCGAGAAAGCGTTTCAGAACTCGGGGCTGATTCAAGTGGCCGGAACGGCCGCGAGCCCCGGCTTCCTCACGATTCACGCCAATGGCAACGGCGGCGGGGTATTCGACACGATCGACCTGGATGGCGACAACGACCAAGGCGACATCAACGTCTCGAATGCTAACGCTAATCTGCAGGCAGACACGCTGACGCTTGTGGTCGACGGACCGCTAAGCGACGCGCTCGGCGGCGGCGCGACGAGCAGTGTGCTGTCAATTGGCCAGCGCGATACGGTGACGTTCAACAAGGATTTTACGACCGCCGCCAACTTCGCGGTGACGATGGACGGTGGCAACGCCACGGCAACGCTCAACGGCCCGGGGGCGATTACAGATATCCAGTCGACCACGTTTACGATCACGAATAAGGCCCTCATCACAAACAACATGGCGTTCACGGGCACGGCGAACACGATCACTTTGAACGCCGGTTCGTCGCTGGAGTTGGCCGGCACGGTGACGATGCTGGATGCGTCCACATTGGCCGTGCCCAGCTCGACCTCGGAACTGATTATCAGCGGCAGCACGACCGTGACCGAGGTCACGGGAGACTTCGATTGGGATGGAGCGGGGACCGCGACGACGACCGTCAAAGGCACCGGCCAGCTGACGCTGAACGTCAGTCACGTGGATGTGACGAACGATTTGTACGGCGGAACGCTCAACCTGGACGACGACGGCGATGTGACGGTGAACAACGTGGCCAATGTGTGGACGATGGCCGGGACGATTCACAAGCGCAATGCGGGCATTTCGACCGTGGGCGGGGATGCGGTCAATGTGTCGGCAGGGATCGTGACCGTTGACGCGGGGGGCACACTGTCTATGCCAGTGACCACCCTGGGCGCGGGCAGTACCGTCACGGTGAACGGAACGTTGGCTCTCGGCGGTGGGTCCGTGCTCGCGGGACCGACGTCGATTACCGGCACAGGCACGCTGCGGATGATCGGCACCTCGACCGTGACGAACAACACGACGATCAATACCACCTCGTTTGATTGGGACGGTTCGGGCGCCGGGACGCTGCAAACGATCAACGACAGCGTCGTATTCACGGTTAATTCCACGACGTGGGATGCCGATGACGCGGGCGATGTGGATGACCCGATTAACATTGGCGGCATCGGAGGTACGCTGGCCGTAAACAATGTGCCTAACTGGACGATGACCCGCACGCTCACGACCAACACGGCCGCATCGGGAATTACGTCGCTTAACGGCAATTCCCGCATGATCCTGAGCGGGGCCCTTGCCGTCTGGAATGCCAACGGCCAAACGGCTGTGAACGCGCCGGTTACATTCGGCACGAGTTCTACAGCCAACATCGCGGCTGCCGGGTTCATTCGCTTGAATGGAGGCGATGCGGTATCGAACTTCAATCGGATTGAAGGCGCGACGATCAACGGGCCCGGCGCACTGATTTCGATCAATACCCACGAACTGCGCGGGTTCGGAACCATCAACGCTCCAATCACTTTCCAGAACGCGTCTGCTTTACGGGCCGACGACGGGACGCTGACTATCGGCGGGACTATTAACGAAGCGACGACGATTGGCACGGCCGACAACGACGGCACGCTCAACGTCGTGAATGCGTGGAATTCGAACGTAGCATTGAACGTGGTCCTGAATGGTGGCGTGCTCCAGGGCGGAGCCATCACCGTGGCGAACGCGAACGGGATCAAAGGGCAGGGGTTGGTATCGTCGCGCGTCATCAACAATACCCGGCTCGAGGCGAACGTGGCCGCAGGCACGCTCGTATTCGAGACCGCGGCCAACGACAACGATTGGGACGGAGCAGGAAACATTGGCCTGCTCGCAGCCTCGAACGGCGGCACGCTCGAAGTGCGCGATAATGCCACGTTTACCTACGGCGGCACCGTTACGGCGACCGGCGGCAGCAAAGTGTACGCGAAGGGGTTTGGTTTCAACTTCGCGACGACCTCAGCAATCAACCTCACGGCCTCGACACTGCAAACCGACGAAAGCTCGGATTTCAACGGACCAATTAACGTAGCGGCCGGCGGCGATTCAACAATCAACGTGCAAGTAAACCGCTTCCTGACGATCCACTCGACGAGCACCGTCTCGCTCGGCGGCAACTTGAAGCTCATAACAAACAACGGTGAGATCCAGGCCGGCGCTACGTTTAGCGGCGCGGGCGCACTTATCATCCCGGCTGGCAGTCACGTGATTCCCGACGCGGGCGCAAACATCAACGTGCTGCTCGCTGTCGAAGGCACCCTTCGACCTTCGGGCTTTAATACGGTCGGCAGCGAGACGGTCAAGGATTATCAGCAGACGGACACGGGTCTCGTGGAGTTTGAGCTCATGGGCCTGCTGCTCAACCAATACGACCGCCTAACCGTCACCGACGTGGCTCAACTCGGCGGCCACCTCAACGTCGATATCGATGGCGCGTTCATACCTGCGCTGGGCAACACGTTCAACATTATCTCCGCTCCAGGCGGCGTTCTCGGGACGTTTTCCAACATCGATGTCTCCGGCATGCCGGCGGGGCTCACGTTCAAGGTGAACTACTTGGCGACCTCCGTGCAGCTGCAAGTCGTCAACAAGGCGTTGTTTTCTGCCGACTTCGACGACGATGGCGATGTCGACTCGACCGACTACGCAATTTGGCGCAACGCATTCGGCCTCAATCAACTCGGCGACGCGAACGGCGACAATCTTACGGACATGCGCGACTACGTGCTGTGGCGGAAGCAGTTGGGCAGCCATTCCGGGGCTGGCTCTGGGGCAGGAAGCGCGGCCAACGTGCCGGAACCAAGTGCTGTGCTTCTTTGTCTGGTGGCGGCGACAATGCTGCTTAGCCGGCACGCGAAGTAATCGCCGAGTTCACAAAGTAGTTTACACAGCTGATTTATCGCCTTTTCTGCGAGAATTTCGGTCGCTGTTAAACCTTGTGGGATTTGCCGCTCCGAGCGCGGATGCCGGATATTCGCTTAAGTGCGATATTTCAGTTCGTCGAATGCCCGCCGCGTCGATGCCAAACGATGGGACGATGGACTGTCTCCTCACGACAAAATCCCACGATCAAAATCGCCCAACGGAGGGGCGCGGCACATGATTGCCTTACTTCGCGCGACCGGCGCCGCCGGTCTGATGTTCGCAATGGCCTGCGGGTCCGTTGCATCGGACAATACAGTTTCGGCTAATTACACGTCGCCCGAATGGCAAGAGACGTGTTCGTTGCCGAGCGTTACGGCCGGCTCAAAGGTGATTCACGACGAGCAGGTAACGCCCGTGGGTGACGACGAGGCCGCCGAGAAGGCCGACAAACCTGCAGCGAGTGAAGGCTGCCGCGGCTGCGATTCCGGCCCGTCGTTTTGCAGCTGCTGGTGCGGACCAACCTGCTATGCGAGCGTGGGCACCGTGATCCTGCACCGTTCGCGGCCGGATTCGGCCGTGATTGCGACGCCTCCCACAGGTACGCTCGGCACCCTGGTCAACGCGAGCGATTTGAACAACTTCGGCTGGGACAACGGCGTGGATGCCACGGTTGGCACCCGCATGTCCAACGGCCTGATTGTTGAAGGACGCTTTTTCAACGATGAGTCGGCGCAGGCAACTTCCGCGGTCGATGGCGTTACCACATTCCGGATCGCGGGCATCGGCGTGACGGTCCTCGGCGGCGGTAACCTCGCCAATACGTACAACACCGACCTGGACAGCGGCGAACTGAACGTCGGCACGGCGGTCACGCCCGGCTGCACATTCTTCACCGGCTTCCGCTGGATCGAACTGCACGACCAGTTGCACATTGGCCTCCAGGGCACCGGTTTGAATATTGCGACCTGGGATGAAAACAATCACATGTACGGCGGACAGATCGGCACCAACATTCTGTTCACGAACCCGTGCAGCCCGTTCCAATTTACTGGCACGCTTAAGGCCGGCGCTTTTGGCGATGTTGCCGACAATGACTTCACTTCAAGCGTAGTAAACTCCACCCGTAGTCACGACAATGAGCTCTCGTTCGTGGGTGAAGTCGACTTCACGGCCCTGTACCACGTTACGCAGCACGTTGGCGTATACGGCGGCTACCAAGTGATGTGGATCGACGACGTCGCGATCGCAGGCGACCAGGCCCCGACGACCGTTCAAGTCGCTGGCGGAACGTCGAGCCCGATTAACACCAACGGCCGCGTGGTTTACGATGGCGT
>Ga0206917_1166_pt1 | contig 15978 bp, 15 predicted proteins | sample Alteio_BWOrgHeat_68_FD_152931 | JGI IMG/M metagenome (GOLD analysis project Ga0206917, IMG submission 152931) | Enriched cells from forest soil in Barre Woods Harvard Forest LTER site, Petersham, Massachusetts, United States -... | ecosystem: Environmental > Terrestrial > Soil > Temperate forest >...
GGCGGCAATTTTGTAGGCGATCATGCCTTGCTTGACGTCCTCGCGCTCGGGCAGTCCAAGGTGCTCTTTCGGCGTGACGTAGCAGAGCATGGCGGCACCGTGCCAGCCGGCGAGGGCGGCACCGATGCAGCTCGTGATGTGGTCGTAGCCGGGGGCGATGTCGGTGACGAGTGGGCCGAGCAGATAGAACGGGGCGCCGTTGCAGATTTCGATCTGCTTCTCGACATTCATCTGGATTTGATCCATCGGAATGTGGCCGGGGCCTTCGACCATGACTTGAGTACCGCGCTCTTGGCCGCGGCGAGTTAGTTCGCCCAGCGTTTCGAGCTCGGCGAATTGGGCGGCGTCGCTGGCATCCGCGATCGAGCCGGGGCGCAAGCCGTCGCCAAGACTCCAGGTGACGTCGTACTGTCGCATGATGTCGCAGAGATCGTCGAAGTGCGTGTAGAGCGGGTTTTGCTGGCGGTGGGTCATCATCCACTTGGCGATGAGCGAACCACCGCGGCTTACGATGCCCGTGACGCGGTTCATTGTGAGGTGCAGGTGTTCGAGCAGCACGCCGCAATGGACGGTCATGTAGTCGACGCCCTGCTGTGCCTGGTGCTCGACCATATCCAGGAAGTGCTGCGGCCGCATGTCCTCGATTTCGCCGCCGAGCTCTTCCAGCATTTGATAGATGGGCACCGTACCGATCGGCACCGGCGAGGCGGCGATGATCGCTTCGCGGATTTCGTCGATGCTCTTGCCGGTGGAAAGATCCATCACGGTGTCTGCGCCGTAGTGGACGGCGTAGTGGAGCTTATCGAGCTCGCCATCGAGGCTGCTCGTGACGGCGGAGTTGCCGATATTCGCGTTGACCTTGCACTTCGCAGCGACGCCGATGCACATTGGTTCGAGTCGCTTCGCGAGGTGAACCGTGTTGGCCGGGATCACCATTCGGCCGGCAGCGACTTCCGCGCGGATTACTTCGGCATCGAGCTTTTCGCGCTCGGCGACGAACTCCATTTCACGAGTCGTGTGGCCGGCGCGGGCATGTTCAAGCTGGGTGATAGGTGCGGGCATCGCGATCCAGGCCTCCGTGACGAGAAGTTATATCAATTGCTGCTTAAATCGTAACGGTTTTGCGGCGCGAGTGTCAACGAACGGCGTTGGCGAGCTGGTTTAATCAAGCAAACATGCCATGAGTAACTCTGGCTGGGCTAGTTACAATAGAGCGGTGAGCGAAGTCGCCCGGGCGTTTTCTTGACGGTCGACAAAACGGGCATTTAGAATCAACGCTTTCTCGCGCGAGCCGAGTTCCAGCCTAACAAACATCAATATGCGATGGTTGAAACTCGCACGCTCTCAGTTGTCGTCGCGATCTATAACGAGCAAGAGACGCTTCCTGATCTTTTTAAGCGGCTCCGTTCGACTTTCGCGACGATGCCGGATGTCTCGGCCAGCGTCATTTACGTCAATGATGGCAGCAGCGATAGCTCGTTGCGAATCATGCTTGAGCAGCAAGCTCAGGACGCCCGCTTTACGGTCATTGAGCTGTCGCGGAATTTCGGACACCAACCGGCAATCACCGCGGGGCTAAACGCCGCGGACACAGATGCCGTTGTGATGATGGACGGCGATCTGCAGGACCCGCCCGAGATAATTCCCGAACTTGTTGCCAGGTGGCGCGAGGGGGCGGAAGTTGTGCGAGCAGTCCGGCGACAGCGGGCCGAGCGCGGCATTCGCCGCTTGGGGTTCGAGCTTTTCTATCGGGCCATGCACTGGGTGAGCGATTTTCCGATGCCGAGCCAGGTCGGCATTTTCGGATTAGTCGATCGCCGAGTTCTTAATGAATTGAAACGGCTGCCGGAACGAAACCGATATCTGCCCGGCCTGCGCGCCTGGGTGGGCTTCGATCAACGGACGGTGACCTACGACCGCCGCGAACGTGGGGCTGGGGCGGCGAAGCAGTCTCTGTGGAAGCTGGTTCGGTATGCGGCCGATGCATTTCTTAGTTTTTCCTATAAACCGCTGCGCTTAATGTTGGCCTGCGGCGTGTTAGTGAGCATGGTCGGTTTCGTGCTGGCGTTGATTTTCATCTTTCGTAGGTTGTTTGGATTCGAGGTGGCTCCCACTGGATTTACAACCCTAGTAACTTTGCTGCTGTTTTTGGGCGGAGTTCAGTTGATGGCGATTGGTTTGTTGGGTGAGTATTTGGGTAGGATCTACGAAGAAGTGAAGCATCGTCCGCTATACATAGTCAAACAACGGTATCCCGAACGGGAATCGGCCGTCGCCGATGGTAACGTTCGTCAACCTTAGCGGCATACCGCACGGCAGCGATATGGAGAACGAGAAGCCAACGAGTGGTGCGATGCCCGCGGGAGCATATGTTGCAGTCGCGGCCTTGTTGGCTTGGTATTTTCTGTCGACCGTAACGGCGAGCATCGGCAAGAGCACGATGTTCGACGAGTTGTTTCATTTGACGGGCGGTTACACGTATTGGCTGCGCGGCGACTTCCGCATGCAGCCCGAAAACGGAAATTTGCCGCAGCGTTGGGACGCCATCCCACTGATGTTTCGCGATACGAAGCCCCCGAACTTCGATGGCGAAGTTTGGTGGCACTCCGCAACGCCGAACGTCGGCTACGAGTTTTTCTATACTGTGGGCAACAACGTCGACGCATTGCTCCTTTGTGGGCGGGCGATGAACGCGCTGCTTGGTGTCGCGTTGGGAGCGCTGATTTTTTTCGTTGCGAAGAATTATTGGGGGTTCGGCTCCGCCTTCGTTAGCTTGGCCTTGTTCGCATTCTGCCCGACGATGCTGGCAAACGGCGCGATGATCACGTCCGATATGGCAGCGACGTTATTTTTCTTCGCAACGGTGCTTTCGCTGTGGCGCGTTTTGCAGGTCGTGACGTGGCGCACCGTGTTGACGAGCGGCCTCGTGATGGGTGGGCTGTTCGTCGCGAAATTCGCCGCGTTTATGATCATTCCGATGGGTTTGATTCTGGCGGCTGTGCAATTAGCGTCGCCGCGCCCGATCGCTGTTTCGTGGGCGGGCCGTGAGTTACAGATTCGCCGCCGCGGGTCGCGGCTACTGGCCATCGCGACATTGATCGCCGTGCATGCGGTCATCGTCTGGGCGGTGATTTGGGCGTTTTACAACTTCCGATACGACATGTTCGCCACGACGACAACGCAGCTGACCGAGCATGGCGGTCAAATCGTGGTCGACGCTCCGCAATCACCATGGAACGAGGTACTGGATGCAGATGGGCTCGTGGAGCGTTTTATTCGAAGCGCACGCACGATGCACTTTCTTCCCGAAGCTTACCTGTACGGTTTCGGCTATACGTGGCATTACGGTAAGGCCCGCGTAGCGTTTTTGAATGGAAGTGTGGGATCCACCGGATGGTGGTATTTCTTTCCATACTGTTTGATGGTGAAGACGCCGCCCGCGCTCTTCGTGTTGGGTGCTTGCGCAGCCGTTTGGCTGCTGCGATCGTGGCGAAGCCCGGGGACGAGGCAGGCGCAATGGCAAGCCGTTCGCGATTCGTTGTACCGCACGGCACCGTTGTGGACTTTATTTGTCGTGTACTGGGCTTTCGCCGTCACGAGTCATTTGAACATTGGGCACCGGCATATTATGCCAACGTATCCACCCTTGTTGGTATTTGCCGGCGGGGCATGGCTTTGGACGGTTCGCCGCGTCGATGAAGTCAAGGATGGCGTTGCGAAGAGCGCGGCAAAACCCGGGCTGATTGAAAAAATCACGCAATGGTTCACCAGTCGGCGTTCGCCGGTTGCCGCCTTCGTGGTGATCATTGCGATTTGCTCATTTGCTGGTGACTCGCTATGGACCTGGCCGAACTATGTCAGCTATTTCAATCAGTTCGCAGGCGGGCCGCGTCACGCTTACCGGCACTTGGTGGATAGTTCGCTCGATTGGGGCCAAGATCTGCCGGCGCTCAAAAAATGGCTCTTCGATATGGGGCTCGAGGCATCCACGGAGTCGCAGACGTATCTTTCGTACTTCGGGACGGGGTTGCCCTCGACTTACCAGATCAAGGCAAACTTGCTGCCGTGCTTTTTCCAATGGGATCCACCGACAATTCCCCAACCACTACGGCCGGGTGCATACTGCATTAGTGCCACGATGCTTCAAAACCTGTACACCGAGTTTCCGGGCCGGTGGACAAAGAAGTACGAAGCGACCTACCAAGATTTAATGAAGGACGTGAACACGTTCGTGAGCAGCGATGAGGCCGGTCGCGCTCAGCTCGTAGCGACGGCCGGCGAGTCGTACTGGTACCGCGTGTTTCGCGGTTTCGAACAAGCACGCCTGGCCCGGCTCACAAGCTATTTACGAGGGCGCGAACCGGACTTCGAAATCAATTACTCAATCTTGATCTACTATCTGATGGACACCGATCTGCAAGCTGCGCAGGAGAAACCGCTGCCGGAGATGGAAAACTCGGATTAGCGGTGACTCACCATCGGCTTAAAAAAAGCTACGATAGAACAGTGTGCTTTCGGTGTTGCGGTCTGACGACTGCGATTCAATGTGACAGAAATGCCTAATTCCTCAGCACAGCGGGTTATCGCGATCGGAGACGTGCATGGGTGCGCGCCAGCTTTGCGGGCCATCGTGCGTCTCATCGAACCGAAGGCCGATGACACCTTGATCATGCTGGGGGACTGTGTGGATCGTGGTCCCGCAAGCCGTCAGGTCATTGAGGAGCTGTTCGAGCTGCGCGATCGGTGCCATCTGGTGGCGCTGTTGGGCAATCACGAAGAAATGATGCTTAACTTCTTGGATGGCAAACCGCAGCCAGACGATTGGCTTCAAGTCGGCGGAGCTGCCACCGTGGAATCGTATCGCGGCTACGACGGCAAGCTGAAGCCCATTCCGGAAGATCAAGTCGAGTTCATTCGGTCGTGGGGTGATTACTTCGAAACGCCATCCCATTTTTTTGCACACGGGAGTTACGATCCGGATCAACCGCTGGCCCGTCAACACTGGCAAACGATGCGATGGCAATCGTTGAAGTTTGGAATTCCGGAGGCGCATGTTTCGGGTAAGACAGCCGTCGTCGGGCATACATCGCAGAAGAGCGGCGAAATCTTGAATGTTGGTCATCTAGTCTGTATCGACACCTTCTGCTGGGGCGGAGGTTGGCTCACGGCGTTGGATACGGTTTCGGGCGAAATATGGCAGGTTGACCGTGAAGGGTCGCGGCGAAGTGACAAAGAGACGCTTCAGCCCGCAAAACCCCTCTAAACAGACCGTTTCGTTGTCGGAGATGCGGTCACTTGGTACTATAAAGACGGCAGCTTTTTATCGCCGGCGGGCCAGTAGACCTTAGGACTTTTGCTTCCGGCGACTCTTCTCCGGAACAGTACATTCTCACCCAGCAGCTTCGGCCGAGCCGCCGAAGGTAGCGATGTTCAAGCGCACTTTTCTTTTGGCGGTTCTGTGCGTCGCCAATGTTGCCACTGGCCGTGCAGCAAGCCTGGATGCCCTGCTCTTTCCGTTAACGGGCGAGGTCCGCCTGCGTAACGACGGCGCGTCGGCGGTGCCATTCGTGTATTACTCGATCACGTCGCCTTTCGGTTCGCTGAATGGGAATGCGGTCATTTGGAAGTCGATTTCCGACAACTATGACCTCAGCGGGAACGGTTTTATCGACCCATCGTTCAATTGGACCAAACTTTCGGCGACGTCGACGCAACTAACGGAGGGCGTTTTCAGCGGCCCGGGCGGAAGCTTGGCCGCGTTTCGCTCGGTGAGCCTCGGCCAGATTTGGAGCCCAGTGCTTTACCCTTCGAACGATTTGACGTTCACCGTTCTTCAAGCAGATATGACGCCAGTTACGGTGACCAAGGTGTATGCCGTTGCGGGCGACTACAACGGCAATGGCACCGTGGATGCCGCGGACTACGTGCTTTGGCGAGACAATGTCGGCTCGACGACGAATCTGGCCGCGGACGGCAACATGAATGGCGTCATCGACACGGCCGACTACATGGTGTGGCGGAGCAATTTCGGAACATCGCTTCCGACTGGTTCGGGCTCCTCGATTTCTGGCGGAGCGTCGCTATCTGCCGGCGTCTCGGTTCCTGAGCCGACGGGATTGTTGCTTGCCCTCGGCGGATCGATCGCGGCGCTCAGCGTACGCGTTCGAGGACGACGTGCTGCACGTTGCGGATTAGATCGGTAGTCGCTTCGCCCGTCACGGCCAGGTGGCCGAAGGGCATGGTCAGCGTATCGGGCACGCCGTCTAGAGTGCCACGCTTCACCGCGACGACGCCATCGCCTTTGCCTTCGACGAGTTCGTCGACGTCGGCCAAGATCGCGTCGAGGTCCTTTGCTTCTTTCTCGCCGCCGGGCATCTTCGCCAGGCTCTCACAGACCGAGTGGCGAATCCAATCGACTTGCGCCTCGCTTAGGCGGGCGCCCGTGCCTAGTAAGATGGTATAGCGAACTTTTGGGTTAACGGGGCGAGCGTTCAAGTCTTTGAGGAATTCGGAATCGGGGCACAAGTCGTTCGCGGCTTCGCCGAGGCCATCGACGATCGAGTCTCGCACGCGTTGCCATGGCCAACCGCGGCTGCGGGAGAGCCAGTGCTCCCATAGATCGGTGCCGACGGCAAAATGGGCGATAAATGTGCCCCGCGTTGGCGGAGCGATCATGATGAGCCGCTCGACGTTGCCCGGGTCGTAGAGGGAATCCTCGACGCAATACCGCGCGACTAAGCCGCCCATCGAATGACAAACGAGGATGACTTTTCGCTGCGGATATTGCGTGGCGAACTTACGCAGCTCGCTGGAAAGCAATTGGGCCGAGCTTCGGATGTAATAATCGTTCGGATAACTGAACGTGGCGCAGGGGAAGCCGGCGGCACGAATCGGCGCCATCAACGAGGCATTCTGTTCCGGCGTGGAATTGAAGCCGTGGATCATGACCACCAGGGGTTTCGCCAAGTCGATTTTTTCCCAGCCGTCTTCGAGATGCAGGCCGTATTTGGCGAGGTCGGACTCGCGGACAACTTTTCTCCGCAGCCACGCGCGATAGCCGTTGTCGTCGAGTTCACTGCGGCAGTTTGCTGCTTCCAGCAGGCGCTCGGCAGGCGAACGACTGGGTTCAGTCAAGACAGCAGCCGCTGGGACCGCAGCACGAGTTGCCGTTGCAGCAAAAAATAGCGCTGTGAGGAGGCACGCTTCGATCGATCGCCGAAATTTGGGCACTCGCTGTGCTCTCGAGCTGGGAAGTCGTGGTAAAGGTGGCTGCGAGCATTATATAGGTTGAATTACGTGCGATGCTATTGTTTTGTTTGGCGACGGAATGTGATCGGATGCGTGCGTAGCGCGTTTCGAAAGCGCATTAAAAAAGCGGCCGCGACGCTTACCCGCCGCGACCGCTTGCTTGATTTTGCTGGCAGCTTACTCGTCGCCGGCGTCGGAATCGTCATCGCTAGCAGGTTTTACGGCGATGTTAAGTCCGAGATCGCCGGCAGCCATGACTTTTTGTTTGATCTCCTCGGCGATCTTGGGATTTTCTTTCAGGAATAGGCGGGCTTTTTCTTTGCCCTGGCCGAGCTGCATTTCACCGTAGCGGAACCAGGCGCCCGTTCGGCCGACGACCTTCTGTTCGATGCCGAGGTCGAGGATATCGCCCTCGTAGCTGATGCCATCCGTGTGGAGCATATCGAATTCGGCGACGCGGAACGGCGGGGCGACCTTGTTCTTCACGACCTTAGCGCGAACGCGTTGGCCGACGACCACTTCGCCTTCTTTCAGTTGGCCGATGCGGCGGACGTCGACACGGCAGGAAGCGTAGAACTTCAGCGCTCGACCGCCCGGCGTGGTTTCGGGGCTGCCGAACATGACGCCGATCTTTTCGCGGATTTGGTTGATGAAGATCACCACCGTGCGACTCCTGGCAATCGCCGCGGTGAGCTTCCGAAGCGCCTGGCTCATGAGCCGGGCCTGCAGGCCGACGTGGGAGTCGCCGATCTCGCCTTCCAATTCTTTCCTCGGCACCAGTGCGGCAACCGAGTCGATCACAATCACATCGACCGCGTTCGATTTAACGAGCATCTCGCAGATCTGCATCGCTTCTTCGCCGCTGCTCGGTTGGCTGACGAGCAGCATTTCGAGGTTGACGCCAAGCTTTTTGGCCCAGCTGGGGTCGAAGGCGTGTTCCGCATCGATCATGGCCGCGATGCCGCCGGCATCTTGAGCCTCGGCCGCCACGTGCAAGGCCAGCGTCGTCTTGCCGCTGGATTCAGGGCCGAAGATTTCGATGATCCGACCGCGCGGCAGGCCCCGGCCACCGAGGGCGATATCCAGCGACAGGCTGCCGGTCGGAATGCCTTCGATCGGTTTAAGCTTGTCACCCGCGAGCGACATGATCGAGCCCTCGCCGAATTGCTTCTCGATCGCGGCGACCGTGTTGCGCAGTTCGGTGCTGGATTCGAGGAGGCCGGTGGGCTTTTCGGCACCTTTTTTTGGGGCGGGTTTCTTGGCGGTTTTATCGGCTTTGGCCATGCGATTATTCGGAGCTGCAGGAGTAGCTGGACGATGATTGGTGGCGGTTGCGACCATGAACGGACCCCTTTTATCTATCGAAATTGGTGACTGAGCAAGTACTCGTGGCAGCGTTTGGCGGCAGTTCTTAGCATCTCGGATTTCTTGCAAGGAGGGGCCGAGCCCGAAGCGAGCGGCCGAGTGACAGGCGGCGGCTCGCAGGCCCGAGCCCCTCCGGGTCGCAAGAACGGAGAGTGCAAGTGCGTAGTGAACGCTTGTGTACTATATCGGCCTGTACATATGGATACAAGAGGAGGTCGATAGGACAGGGCAATTTGTGGTTAAAGAAGGCCCAAAGCCCAAGGGATAGTGGTTCAAACTGGCAGCTTAACGGGTGTCGCGGCCACGCGACTGGTACCTTCGGCAGGACAGTTCTTTTTTCACCACGAAGGCACGAAGGGCACGAAGAAGATGTGCAGGTCGTAAACCCGTATTTCGCGTCCTTTGTGAGGAATTGCGGGGTCGCGGAGCCGAGGCTCGGCAGGAGCTTCGCCCTCCCGTTCGAATATTGCGACGGGCGCCGAACTCGATTTTTTAATACAAAATTCGGTCCTTCTGAAACGCCGGCGGCGTGGGCCGATCTCGAAAACTCGGCATTTCTTGTCGTTGGACGCTCCGACGAGGCTCGAATATTGAGAATTCGGAGCGCGCGGGCGAAACTAAATATCCGTCACGTGAAGTGAGCCGCGATGCGCGCACTTTGAGCGCAGCCGAATGGGTCGGTCGATGGCCTGTGGGGATGAGTTTTCAAAGAGCGAACGCTTGCGCAATGAAGCGTGGCGCGACCGTACCACAGGTACTGGCTCAAATTCAACAAAAATCATTCGGCCGTTGGCGAGATTTTATTGGCGGACTTTAAGCTTTCTCGCGGAGACGCCGTGGCCGTAGAGGGTTGCTGCGAAATCATCGGGATCAGCGCTGGGCAAGTGGTGTCCGCAGAAGATGCGGATGGTCAAAATAAAGGGAAAAGATTCAATGACTCGCGTCCCCTTTAATTGACCCCACAGACGATAAGCGCTGAGAAGCTGCCGCTGTTCGGCGGTTGTGATGAGGACAAGATAAGCACCTCGAATGTCGAGCGGTTCAACCTTACGTTGCGTATGTCGCTCCGCCGCTTCACCCGTTTGACCAACGGCCACAGCAAGAGCTTACGACACAATAAGGCTATGCGATCGCTGTTCGTGGCATGGTATAATTTTGGGCGGAAGCATGAAGCGCTCGGCAAGCAAACGTCAGCCGTGGCCAGCGGATTAGGCGATCATATCTGAACAATTAATGAGTTGAACGAACGGGCGAGCACTATCGGGGCTGAGATATGTCTATCGAGGGGCTGATAAAGCTGTTCGCCTGGGCGCATTTTTGCTCGCTATCAACCTACTCATAGTTCAGGCGGCAACGACTCGTTAACCCAGGGCAAGAAAGGCTGGCTTCGCAGTAGTGATCGCCTTGGTAGGAGCCGCATTTATTTGGGGCTTAGGGAAAGTGATCGCCGGCCAATAACTTCATCGAGTTTTTCCCCTCTCTTACTCGACCCGCTAACGGACCACGTATGGACGATCAAAGAACTGATCGTGAGGGCAGCGCAGTCATCCCCAGGTATTCGCTTCGCAGGTACCTGAGTGCGGTTACCCTGGTCTCCATAGGAATTGGCGGCGTGACGATCGGTCGTCACCTTTGGGCGTCGTGGCCCGAAAGGATGCCCGGATTCTCCCGATTGCCGCCGCCAGTGGCGCTTATCTGGTTTATCGCTGGCGTCGTAATCGGGGTCGGCATTTTTACACCTATTAAGCGCGAAGCGCTAGGAGGTGTGCTGGGGTTCATTGCAGCTATTTTCTGCGTGTTCGTTGCAAGTTTTTGGGAGTTATGGATGAGCGTGTGATAAAAATTACTTGTTCCACACACTAACTTACCAGTGCCGGAATTTTGCCCGCCGTTTATTGGACCTCTATTCACCGCGCGAAGTTATCACTTCGCCCGTTTTCGCGCCGGTGTTCCGCCCACAGCGCCGCCTCTGAAACCTGACTGCGGAGTGTGGTCGTCGACACGGTCGTCGTCGATATCGAAGTTGCCGCTGCCCGTGGCTTCGTCGACCTCGGCCACAACGGGATCTCCATTGCCTTGGTTGCTCCCTGCGAGGCCGCCGATGGCTGTGCCGCCTCCGGCAGTTCCCGCCGCGTAAACGTCACCTCGGGGCACTTTTGGAATTGGAAATTCGAGCGAGTCGCCCCGATTGAGTCGGTCTTCCTCCATGTCCCCTTCCGGAGCGAGCGTATCTTGTGGCGAATGGGGGCGGCCTTCATCCAAGCTTACTTGCGGCGTTTCGTCCTGCAGGGCCGCACACTCCACGCAGTACCGCGTGTAAGGAATGGCTTCGAGGCGCGCCGGTGCGATGGCCTTGCCGCAATTTTCGCATTTGCCGAACGAGCCGTTTTCGATCCTCGCTAACGCGGCGCGTACCTCGGCAACGATATATTGCTCGTTCACGAGCAGCGTTGCATTAAGGTCGTACAAATACTCGTCTGTTCCCATATCACCGAGGTGGAGTGGCGCGTTCGTGAGTTCGCTGCCACCCTTGCCACTCGTGCCTGCACGAACTTGCTCGATCATCCCTCCAGTATCGACACTCATACGGCTCGCGAGTTGTTGTAGGATCGTTCGGAATTTGTCGACCTTCGAGGACTTTGCGTTCATCTTCCTATCCTTGCTGCTTCGGCCGAAGACCCGGCCAACCGATTCGTGCCCATGTGCCGCACGCAACGTGCTGTGGCCAGTTTAGCACTTGTCTTCTACGCAAGAAGTATCTGCAAACGTTGCGCCAAGTAGCTATAGGCGACGCTCTCCGCGATGCAGAACTGTGACATCCGTGGCGCAGAACTTGCATCCGATAACCAGAGGGCTGGGACATATTTAGATTGGAGAAATTGGAGTCCAACCATGATCCGGAAATTGGCAACTGGCGAGTATCGGCTGTATTCGAGAAAGAAGAACGCCCGGACGGGAAAACGCCGCAATCTGGGTACGTTCAAAAGCCGCTCGGCGGCGGAGCAACACGAGCGCGAAGTGCAGTACTTCAAACGGCAATAAGGAACTGTAACCAAACTGTGGCCAAGGCACCCTCACCCCGGCGCTCTCCCAAAGGGAGAGGGGGTTTTGACAGAGTCACTAAATCAATTTTTGAGCTTAGAAAGGCGATAATTTCGGGCGTTGGGAGCGAATCGTTTGCAGGCGGCATCTCCCCGGTGCGGGGGCGTCGGCGGCGACCGCAGGTGGAATCCCGTTCGACGTTTTGCCTTCTGTTGGGAATGCGATAGGATGAACTAGGTTCTGCATGCATTAGCGATCGCGTTCCCCAATGGCGACAACGGCGGCCCAACCCCCGAAGCGATCCGACTGGTTGCGAGATGCGACCTCGATGCTTGTTTCGGCTGCGTGCCATTTCACCATTTTAATCGTGCTGGGGCTGATTGCGGTCAGCGGCTCCCGCGGGTTGCAAGGCTCGAAGATCACGCTCGATCTGACGAAGAAGGGCGAACCGGTTCCGAGCGCGGTGATCGACTCGACACCACTGGACGCTGGGTCGGCAATCGAAAGCAAATCAGCGGCAGCTGACGCTGCAAACGCCTCAAAATCGGAGCCGTTGCTCGCGCCCAACGAGGCTGACTTGATGGGCGTGGGGACTTCGACCAACAAGTTAGATATTGAGGCGCCGGACGTGGGTTCGGTTTCATCGACGAGCGCGGTGTTCGGAGGGTCGGCCGCGGCATCTGGCATTTTGGGGAAGTCAGTTGGTGGCGGCGGCAAAGGCCATGGCGGTGGAAATGGCGACGGGAGCTCGTCCAAGGCCGCGACCGAGTTTTTCGGCATAGGCGGTTACGGGCAAGTCTTTGTGTATGTCGTCGATTGCTCGGGCAGCATGAACGACAACGACAAATTCGATCGGGCTCGGTACGAGCTGTTGAAATCGATCGAGCAGCTGGGCAAGGACCAGCAGTACTTCGTGATCTTCTACAACCACACGATGTATCCGATGGAATCAGAAAAGCCGCTCTTTGCCAATCAAGACAACCTGGCCAAGACCACGGAGTGGGTTAATCGCTGCGAGCCGATGGGCGGAACCAACCCGTTACCAGCGATGAGGCTTGCCCTTTCGATGAAGCCCGACGCGATTTATTTTCTGACCGATGGGCAGTTCGATCTGAGTGTTATGCAAGAGCTGAAGAATCGCAACCGGACGAGTCCCAAATTGCACACGCATATGGTTCCGATCCATACGATCTGCTTTTACGACCGGAGTGCCGAAGGGATGATGAAAATGATCGCGCGGAATTCGGGGGGCGAATATCGGTACGTCGACTGAGACGATTCGGCAAATCGGGTCCCCCATTGGGCGGCGATCTCTCTACGGATGTGCGGCTGAATTCGCATTATTTACCGTCGCGGGCCGCAAATCTTAACAGTAGCCGGTGGGAAAACCGCTTCGTCCCGGTTTAGATTCTTCTCAACGCTAGCACTGCGGTTTAAGATAGAACTCGCCTGGCTCCCGATCGTAAAACGGCCGTTCGGGAGTACAAATTCTTGCGGCCCCGGCACCGCGCGTGGAAGAAGGACGTTGCCATGAGTGTTACGCTAGTGGCGGAAGCGCCTGCGGTCCAACTGACGACTGAGGAGTTTATGAGCGGCGTATTCGAAGTTCAGCATCCGCTGATCGCCTGTCATCTGACTCGACTGCGAGATAAAACAACGCCGCCGGCGGAATTCCGGCAGCTGGTGAATCGACTGGCGTCGCTTCTGGCGTACGAAGCTACCAAGGATTTGCGGATTGAAAAGGTTTCGGTGCAGACGCCACTTACGAAGACAGATGGGAGTCAACTTGCGCAGCGGATCGGCTTGATTCCGATCCTGCGAGCTGGGCTCGGGATGATCGATCCCGTCCTCGAATTGATTCCGACGGCGGAAGTGTGGCATCTCGGGCTGTATCGCGATGAAGAAACCGCGCAGCCGATCAAATACTATTCGAAGCTGCCGCCTGAGCGCCCAGTCGATGTCGCGCTGATTCTCGACCCGATGTTGGCCACGGGCGGCTCGGCGGTCGACGCACTCACGACGCTGCGCGATTGGGGCGTGCCTCACGTGAAGCTGCTTTCGCTGATCGCAGCCGAAGAAGGGGTCAAACGGGTCGAATGCGAGTTTCCAAATTCGCAAATCTACGTGTGCCAGATCGACCCGGATCTGAACGATCGCAAGTTCATCGTGCCGGGTCTCGGCGATGCGGGTGATCGGATCTTCAATACAATCGGCCATTAGTTCTTTGCTTTCGAAATTGGTGTTAACCACGAAGGCACAAAGAACACGAAAGCTATAACCGATTCGTTTGTATTTCTTAGTGCCCTTCGTGCCTTTGTGGTAAATCATTCGCACCTTAAAAGGATTTGATCCCGTATGAAGACCCTGCTCAGCAAGGAAGAATTGCACGACGGCGTGACACGAATGGCGGATGAAATCTCCAAATGTTACGAAAATCGGCAGCTGACGATCGTCGGCTTGCTGACTGGCAGCGTTGTGCTGATGGCGGACCTCATTCGAATGATCGATCTGCCGATGCGCGTGGGCGTGCTGCAGGCGAGCAGCTACCGTGGAGCCACGACTACTCGCGGCGAACTTGTGATCAATTCGGAATTGATGCTCGACATTTCTGGGCGCGATGTGCTGCTGGTCGACGACATCTTCGACACGGGCCACACTTTGGTACGAACACTCGAAAAGATGCGAGACTTCGGCCCCACGTCGATCAAATCTGCGGTGCTCCTGCGGAAGAATGGCCGACAGGAGATCGAGTTCACGCCGGATTTTGTGGCGTTCGACATTCCGGATGAATTCGTAGTCGGCTACGGGCTGGACTATGAGGACATGTATCGAAATCTGCCGTTCCTCGCCGCGCTGGAGCCGGCCGACATTGCTCGGCACAAAGAGGTCATGGCCGCGGCGACGCAATTGTAATCCGTCCGATGGGCGACCCTCGTAACAAGAAGTTCAAGCTTACCGCCAGCAGTATCAAGCAGCTGGTGACCGACATGATTACGGTAGACGGGCGCAAGGTGGCCTTCATGTACCGCGAAACGCCGGACAATTACATCGATAGTGGTTGGAGGTTCATGTCTGGTTTTGAATCGCCCGAGTATATGGATGATCCCTCGAACCACGCGGTGTACGACGTCAATACGATCGCCAACTACGACACGGAAATCATTCCGTTTCTTGACGCGCCCGTGGGTTCCGCATTTGAGCGTGCTGGAGGGAGTGGGCCGCTGTTAGAAGTTCATGATTTCGAACCGCCCGCAGACTAGTCTCGATCGGCCATCACCCGAGCTCTACGTTGCGTCGCGAGGCGGCTATACCGGTCCTTCAAATCGCCCCGGCAATAGCTGATCCAGAGTTGCGCGATGGATCTCGGTCGGCTTGAGCGAATCGACCATTACGATCTCGAGCTTCGGCGCGAATTCCGCGAGAACCTGTCGACATGCACCGCAAGGCGTGACGCCTGTGCGGCTGGCGACGGCGATGGCCGTGAATTCCTTCTCGCCCGCTGCCACAGCGGCGCCGATTGCCACTCGCTCCGCGCAGTTGGTCAGGCCGTAAGATGCGTTTTCAACGTTTACGCCCTGATAGATTCGACCACTCGCGCCGCGAAGCGCCGCCCCGACGGGGAAGTTCGAGTAAACGCAGTATGCGCGCTTTTGGACTTCGAGAGCGGCTTGGATGAGTTCGTTTTGTTCAGCGTCCGTCATCATATGCTCGCTTCGCTATGCAACGCGTTCGACGATGAGTGGCGGCGCCGCGATCGGATCCTCGCCGATTCGAATTGCCGCAAGCAAGTCCCGCTTAATGTGCGCGACAGCGTTCGGGGTCGCAAAAATCCGCGCCAGCGGTTGGTGCGGTTCGACCTTGTCTCCCACGCGGACAAGCATTTCGAAACCGACAGACAGATCGAGCTTGTCTCCCAGTTGCCGCCGGCCGCCGCCGAGATTGATCACGACGTAGCCGAGGCGTTCCGTGTCGATCGCCGTTACATAACCGTCCGTGGCGGTCGGGATTTCGTGAGCCGGAGCGACGGGGCGCGTGGCATCGAAATCGCCGCCTTGAGCGACGACCATCTCGCGGAATTTCTCCAGCCCGGCCCCTGATGAGATCACCTTTTCCAGTCGTTTTCGAGCGGCTTCGGTTGATGACTCGCGTTTAGCGAGTACGAGCAGTTCAGCACCCAGCTCGAGCGTAACTTCCATCAGGTCGGACGGACCTTTTCCCATCAGTGCGTCGACCGACTCGTTGACTTCGTTGGCGTTACCGGCCATACGTCCGAGCGGCTGGTTCATGTCCGTAAGGAGCGCCACGGTTGGCACGCCCATGCGC
>Ga0206917_1168_pt1 | contig 15807 bp, 16 predicted proteins | sample Alteio_BWOrgHeat_68_FD_152931 | JGI IMG/M metagenome (GOLD analysis project Ga0206917, IMG submission 152931) | Enriched cells from forest soil in Barre Woods Harvard Forest LTER site, Petersham, Massachusetts, United States -... | ecosystem: Environmental > Terrestrial > Soil > Temperate forest >...
GTGGCCATAGCCGCCGGGGCACTGGCCGACCAGAAAGTCGCGCAGCTCGCAGAAATTATCGCGCCACGGATAGGTGAAGTTCTCGGCCGCGGATTCGTCGAACACCAGCGGCTTGTTATTGAGCTTGCAGTGGTAGGGTGAACCCTTGCGGCCCATCCGCCCGATGGTTCCGGTGTGGTAACAATCGCCCCACGGCATGAAGGACTGCGACTTCACATAGCCCGGCGCCGCGGCGATCGGAAACCGCATGCGGGCATAGACATGATAGTCGGCGCGGCCGGGCATTTTCTTCCAGCCGGAATTCTCGATCAGGTCGCCCGGGCCGTAATAAGTGAAATCGGACTTTGCATCGGGCCGGCTGAGATCGAATTTCGGCTGCGCGATTTGCGCCGGCATGCCGCCGGCTTCTCGGCATGACAGATGTTTGGCCGACGGCCTCATGTCGTAGCACTGGATCGACAGCACATAGGGCACGCCGAAGCGCTCGAACGCATAGCGCACATGCGCTTCGCTTAAAACGCGACGGATGCCGGGAAACTGCGCGTCCAGTTCTTTTGGGACCGGCTCTTCTTTTTCCACATGGTTGGGCGGGTCGAGGTCGTAGACAAATGCCGCGCCGGATATTTCGAACAGAATCGGCTTTGGAAATCGCGTTTTGGCGCCGGACAGCGTGAAGGTCGCGTCGTAACCGGCTGGCCCCGGCAGGAAGAATTTGGTGGGGTGAAAGTCGCCGAAATATTTGTCGGACGCTGTTGCGTCCGGCTTGCCGTCGGCGACGTCTTTGCGGAAAGTCTCGATGTCGAACGGCAGCAATACCGGCACCGCGCTTTTGGCGATGCTGGCGAAGCGTTTCTCGCTGATGGCATTGAGGCGCGCGAAGACTTCGGCTGGCGGCGCCGCGCCGGCATCGGCCAATGCCGCTGCCGCGGCCTGCCAATTGACCTCGCTCAGCGTAACGACCGGGCTTTCCATTTCTCTCGCGACAGCGGGACCGGCAACCAGCAACGCAAGGCTTACAAGAACGGCGCGTTTCAACATCGTATCCTTTATTTCGTCCCGGATTTAAGGGCATCGCGGCGCGGCATACAAGGGTCGCACACTGGTATAGTGTTCGGGCCGAAAGACGGGAGTGGCGGAGCGACATGATAGTGAACGAAGCGGGCAAGACGGGGCAGGCGGGCGCCGGCCGCGAGCCGGAAATGATCGAGAGCGGCGGCACGGCGAAGCTGCATCTAACGCTCGCCACCACCGATTACGATCACGTTCGCGACGTCGTGAACGGCGTGGTGCGGCCGGAGGGCATTCTGCTCACCGGCTTCGTGCTGCCGGTCGAGGAAATCTTCTTCAGGTTTATTAAAAACCAGGAGTGGGATGTTTCCGAAATGTCGTTCGGAAAGTTCATCGGCTACGCCTCGCAGGGCAACTCGCCGTTTATCGGCATCCCTGTATTTCCGTCGCGGGTGTTTCGCCATTCGGCATTTTATGTGCGCGCCGACCGCGGCATTGCGTCGCCGAAAGACCTCGAAGGCAAGATCGTCGGCATTCCGGAATGGGCGCAGACCGCCGGCATTTATGCGCGCGGGTTCCTTGCCGAGACGGCGGGCGTCGATCTGACCAAGATCAAATGGGTGCAGGCCGGCATGAACGAGGCCGGGCGCGAGGAGAAGGTCGAGTTCACGCTGCCGAAAGGCATTCAGTACAGCCAGCGCCGCGACACCAGCATCAGCGCGATGTTGCTGTCGGGCGAGGTCGACGCGGCGATCTCGGCCCGCGTGCCCGACGCCTTCAACAAAGGCGGCGGCAAAATCGTGCGGCTCTATCCGGATTACCGCAAGGATGAGATGGCCTATCACGCCTCAACCGGCATTTATCCGATCATGCACGTCGTCGCGCTGCGCCGCGCGGTATTCGAGCGTTATCCCTGGGTGGCGATGAATTTGTTCAAGGTGTTCAATGAGGCGAAGGGGCGCAGCGTAGATCGCATCCGTGATCTCACCGCCTCGCGCATTCCGGTGCCCTGGGCGGCGGCGATCACCACCGAGTTTGGCAAGAAATTTGGCGACGATCTGTTTCCCTACGGGCTGGAAGAAAACCGCAAGACGCTCGAGGCGTTCTGCCGCTTCGCCCACGACCAGGGGGTCACGGCGAAAACGATGACACCGGATGATTTGTTTCCGAAGGAAGTAAGGGCGAGCGTGAGGGTGTAGGGTGGCGCGCGTCGCTGTTGATGTCGAGCGGGTCTTGAAGGCGACCAACGAGGTTCGTGCCTTGATCGGCGCGCTCGACCGGGAACTGGCTGCGAACTATACGCCGGAGCAGCAGCACGGGCTTTCGCTTGATGCAATTTTCCAGCCCGACATTCGATTTTTCGTGGCGCGCGTCGAAGGGGCGGCCGTGGGCTGTGGTGCTGTGGCGCTGTTTTCCGACTTTGCCGAAATAAAACGCATGTATGTGCGTGACGTGTCGCGCGGCCGTGGCGTTGCCGATGCGGTGATGGCGCGATTGACGGCCGAGGCCCTGGCTGCAGGACTGACGCTATTGCGGCTGGAGACCGGAACCGAGCAGGCCGCAGCGATCCGATTTTATCAACGCTGCGGCTTCCAGCCCTGCGAGAGTTTCGAACCCTATTCGTCCATGCCGCCGCAAGCTATTGCCACCAGTGTGTTTCTCGAAAAGCGGCTCGACCTCCGTCGCCCTTAAACGGGCACTTGACTTATTCAACGTTTTGGACTATATTCCTATAACCTGCTCAAGGAGGGGCGCTTCTAGAGGCGATCCTGAGGTGGAGCAGGTGCGGCGCCTGCGGGCGTGGTTCGCAGCCACGCACTCGGGGGCCCCCGCTCGGGCGGCACTACGGCCGCTCCGCGAGGAGCTTCGCTGGACTGGGAGCGGTCCAAGGGGGGATTGGACGGCCAAAGCGCTGCCGCCCACAAGGGGCTTCGCAACGGCCTCTCCGAAACCGGACCGCAAACCAGGAAACGCGGGCCCGGGGACAGAAAAGCCGCAGTGGAGCGCCGGGTGGCGAGCGCGTCGATCGCAAGACGCGCGCCCGCCGCAAGGCGGAAGGCTGATGGTTGCGCCACCCGGCGCTCCATTCCCCTCGCAGGTTGCGAGGGACGGAAGGGGAAGACGGCGTACCCGGTGCCGCAAAGAATACGGGCGATGACGCTTGTCTTACCCGAGGTAGCCTGCTGTTTGAATCTTAATCCTTGGCGCGCTCGACATAGGCGCCGTCGGTGGTCATCACCACCACGCGGGTGCCGGCGGTGACGTGGGTCGGCACCATGGTGCGCACGCCGTTCGACAAGATCGCCGGCTTGAACGAGCCCGACGCAGTCTGGCCCTTCATCGCCGGTTCGGTCTCGGTGATTTCCAGCGTGATCTTCTGCGGCAGTTCGATCGAGATCGCGTTGCCCTCGTGGATGGCGAGCTGGACTTTCATGCCTTCCTGCAGATAGGCGGCCTGATCGCCCACGATATCGGCCTGCAGCGCGACCTGGTCGTAGGTCTTGTCGTTCATGAAATGGAAGCCGTCGCCGTCCTGGTAGAGATAGGAATATTCGACTTCTTCGACGTGGGCGCGCTCGACGCCTTCGGTGGTCTTGTAGCGCATCTGGGTCTTCACGCCGTCGGAAATCCGGCGCATATCGATCTGCGTGGTGGGCGTGCCCTTGCCGGGATGAAAACTTTCCGCGTTGAGGACGACATAGAGCTTGCCTTCGAGATCGACGATATTGCCTTTGCGGAGCTGGCTAGCGATGACCTTCACGACAACAGTCCTTATTAAGTGGGATTGCCTTAAGCGGGAGGCGGGTTTCGGGCGCACCATACCTATGTTCTTGCGCGATGCCAGCCTTTCTGATGTTCGGCTTTTTGCCCGGTTTCGTTGAGGTAAACGTGCGAGAAACCTCGCCATTCTGGCTGCCCGGGGCCCATGCCGCCCGCAGGCCTTATCTGTTGGCCCGCGGCCGTATCGCTGCGGGGATACGGGCCTGGTTTACCGGCCGCGGTTTTATCGAGGTCGAGACCGCAACCTTGCAAGTCTCGCCCGGCAACGAGACCCATCTGCATGCCTTCGCCACCGACTTGATCGGGCCGGGGACGGAACGCCAGCAGCTTTATTTGCGCACCTCGCCGGAATTCGCCTGCAAGAAGCTATTGGCGGCGGGTGAGACACGCATTTTCGATTTTGCCCGCGCGTTCCGCAATCGCGAGCGCGGCGCGCTGCATCATCCTGAATTCACCATGCTGGAATGGTATCGCGCTAACGAACCTTACGAGACGCTGATGGAAGATTGTGCGGCGCTGATGGCGGAAGCGGCGCGCGCGGCGGATACGAAACAATTTTCGTTTCGTGGCAAGACCGTCGACCCGTTCGCTGAGCCGGAGCGCGTGACGGTGGCGGAAGCGTTCGATCGCCATGCGAAAGTCGATCTGCTGGGGACGGTGAGTGGCGGGCAGGGCGACCGCGGAAAACTGGGCGTGGCGGCAACCAAAGCCGGCGTGAAGATTGCTGGCGACGACACTTGGGGCGATATCTTCAGCCGCATTCTGGCCGAGCGCGTCGATCCGCATCTCGGCATTGGCAAGGCGACCATATTATATGAGTACCCGCTGCCGCTGGCCGCGCTGGCGCGGGCCAAAGCGGGCAGCGACAAGGTCGCCGAGCGTTTCGAGCTTTATGCTTGCGGCATCGAACTCGCCAACGCGTTCGGCGAACTGACCGACGTGGCCGAGCAGCGCGCCCGCTTCAAGTCAGCAATGGCCGAGAAGCAGCGCATTTATGGCGAGCGCTATCCGGTCGATGAGGATTTCTTCTCGGCGCTCGCACAAATGCCGCAAGCCTCGGGCGTTGCGCTGGGATTCGATCGATTGGCGATGCTAGCGACGGGTGCGCAAAACATCGAGCAGGTGATATGGACGCCGGTGGTCGAGCCTTCAAAGTAAAGTCGAAAGAATTATCGAAGAGGGAATGACGATGCCTACTCTCAGAACCGCGAAACAGATCTGCGATCACGGCTTCGCGCCGGCCGGGCAACGGCCGGCTTTGGAAGCGGTCGCCGCGCGCTACGCGGTCGCGCTGCCGCGCGCCCTTGCTGAGTTGATCGACCGCGCGGATGCGCACGATCCGATTGCACGGCAATTCGTGCCGACCGCGGCCGAGCTCGATCACAGGCTGGAAGAACTCAGTGACCCGATCGGCGACGACGCGCACAGCCCTGTCGAAGGCATCGTGCATCGCTACCCGGACCGTGTGCTGCTCAAGCTCACGCATGTCTGCGCGGTCTATTGCCGGTTCTGCTTCCGCCGCGAAATGGTCGGCCCGGAAAAGGGCAAGTTGCTGTCGCCGGCCGTGCTTGAAGCCGCACTCAATTACATTCGCGCGCATTCCGGCATCTGGGAAGTGATCCTGACCGGCGGTGATCCGTTGGTGCTGTCGGCGCGCCGCTTGCGCGCGCTGATGAAAGCTTTGGGCAACATCGACCACGTCAAGATCGTGCGCATCCACACCCGCGTTCCGGCAGCCGAGCCCGCGCGTATAACGCCCGAACTGGTGCGGGCGATGAAGATCAAAGGCAAAGCGACCTATGTGGCGGTGCATATCAATCACGCACGCGAACTCACGGCGCAAGCTCGCGCGGCATGCGCGCGGATGGCCGATGCCGGTATTCCGTTATTGGCGCAATCGGTGCTGCTCAAGGGCGTCAACGATACGCCGGAGGCGCTCGGCGAATTGATGCGCGCTTTGGTCGAATGCCGGATCAAGCCGTATTATTTGCATCACGGGGATCTCGCGCCCGGCACGTCGCATTTGCGTACCGACATTCGGACCGGTCAGGATTTGATGCGCGGGCTGCGTGGACGCTTCTCCGGCCTGTGCCAGCCGGCTTACGTGCTTGATATTCCTGGCGGTCATGGCAAGTCGCCGGTCGGCCCGAATTATGTCGAGCATACCGGCTCAAATAGCGGCGAGCATTTCGTGATCGAGGATTTCAATGGCGGGCGGCACCAATATCCGCCGCCAGCGTGAATACCAGGGAGAGCGACTCAGGGGTGCCGAATCGGCAACAGGTCGAACAGGGCTGCCGCCACCGCGAGGCTGGCAAATCCAATGAATACGACCGCGACTACGGCGTTCCCAACGAAGGTTACGTCGCGCCGCAAGGCTGCAACCACATTTTGTCTTTTCATCATGGCCTGAGCTCCATAAGAGCTAATGGCAAGAAACGCACCAGGACAACATATGTCTATCCGCGTCGACTCGCCGGACCAATAATTTCTACGTTAAAAATTGAGTGCAATGCAGCACATCCGCGCATGGCTGCCATGAGACAATACGCGCGGCGCAATGGTGCGCTCTAGCGATTCGGTCCCCCGATACCGCCGTGAAAGGGGTTGCGGTGTATTTTAGGGTTTAAGGCAATTTACGCGACTCCATATAGATCAATAATTTAGCCCACCAACTGCCCTTGAAGTGGGAAGACGACCTCTGTGTCGCGTGCATCGAGTCGCGCATCGGTCGGAAATTGGCCGACTTTCGGCGCTTCCCGAGTGTCGATGGCTTCCCTATGTCGGATGTTCTCCGAGATCGCTTGGGCTTTGAAAAGGAAATCGAACGACGCAAACGGCGTAGTCGTAAGCTCGCTCGCGACGGAAATCGCAGATGGTCTAATTTGAGTTGTTTAGTACAGGCGGGATGCCGCCTTTGGCGGGGGATTTCAATAGCCCGTCGCGAAGGTTTTCAAAACAGACGATGCGTTTGGATTGATTTCCCAGCACGCTGCATTTCTCAAAGCTTGGAGTAGAAATAAGCCATATCCCTATAAGGACTAAGGCTGCGAACAATGCCGCCAACGACACACCTGTACCAACCCGATCCGCCTTAACTTCGGGAGATTCCGTTCTATCAGGCCATTTCGAGGTTTGCATGGCACGTCTTTACTAAGAATGGATCGTCACTCTTCTTACGTTGAGCTGCGGCATATAAAGAGCCGCCAGGGATCAGCGCGGGCCGCCTTTAGCGGCCTGTATCGAGTGCTTCTCGCGCCACTTTGGACCCGGACCGCGCATGTAGTGTCGTTCGGGCCGATAAGCGGTCAGCACTTTCCATAGATCCAACATTTCCGACTTAAAAAACGAAACCATCTGGGACATCGCTACCTCCTCGGCATCATGTTCAATTCCAAGACGCCGGGCACCATCACAGCTGGATGTGGGGCGCCGTTTTCGAACATTGCGAACTTCAAGGCGGCGACACGGTTGACGAACAGCCCGCCATACTTTCCTTGCGGTCCCTGGACCACCCAGTTGCCCTTGCTGTCCCTGCCGATCATGCACATCGACTGCAGCGACGTATGGATTGCCTTGGCTTGTCCCATGACACGAACTCCTCGATCCGATGACGCCTAATGTGCGGATTGATGCATAGGAATTCGATTGGGAAATCACCGCTTTCCTATAAAGGAACCATAAAGGCTGGGACGCGATATCTATGTAGAGACCGGGTCACTCAAAAAGCGGGTCAGCGCTTGGGCTGACCCGAAGTCGGGGAAAAGGTTTAGGAACGCGCAGTCCGCGTTAGTTTCTAAAGTGCGGTACCCAAATCCAGATATCCAGCGCCGCTAGCGCAGCCATTACCGTCAATGCGCTGGCAAGCACGAATGCCACCTTGCAACCTTCCTTTATCGCAGAGGTTGCTACCTTGATGGTCCGAGTTACGGCAGGGCGAGAAACTCGCTCGTCTCGCGCGTGCATCGGCGCAGCATGTCCAAAAAAACTTACGGTCATCGGAGTCTTTCCTTTTTCTTGTTTCGAGACCCGCTTGGTATTCCTCCTGAGGTCGGCGCAAACAGCAGCGTTGTTTCTCGCCACTGCTACTTTGGTGAGCGACATTGTCAGCTCCTCTTACAGTGTGGCTGGCGTGGGCTTGGCGCTCTGGCGGATTTTCGGACGCGCCGGCGCGGCCGCGCCAAAGTGCGACATGGCGATGACAGCGGCGACCAGAACGAACAGCACGACGAGCTTGATGTTCTCGATCTGCAAAAGGTCAATCATCGAAGTCTCTCCTTATTGTTCTTGCGGAAGCCGATTGTTTCCGTGCGCGCAATGTGTGCGTTGCGACATAGGAATTCGATTGGGAAATCACTGGTGTTTTATAAAGGGGGCATAAAGGGCAACATTTATCGTGGCCCGGCAGGCGTCTTTATTTCTTCTTGATACAGATCAACCGCAATCCGCATCGCTTCCTTACGGCCTAAATCCTATTTGAGGCGTTGCCCCGAAGCATTTGAAAGGGAGCAACCATGTTCGACCTCGTCATGCTGGCAATGAGTCTTGGCTTGTTCGCGCTGTCGATCGGCTACGCATACGCCTGCGATCGGCTTTGAAGGGAGCACGCTATGGTCATCGACTATTCGCTCGCCGCCCTCGTGACCGCGGGGCTGTTGATTTACCTCACTTACGCTTTGCTGCGGCCTGAACGCTTCTGAGGAACGTGTCATGACCATGATCGGCTGGGTTCAAATAGTGCTCTATTGCGCGATCATCGTCGCGCTGACGCCGGTGCTTGGCGCCTACATGACGCGCGTCTTCAACGGCGAGCGCACATTCATCTCGCCCGTTCTGGTGCCAGTCGAAAGGGCGCTCTATTGGGCAGGCGGCGTCGATGAGAAACGCGAGCAGCACTGGCTGACCTATACGGTCGCCATGTTGTTTTTCCATATCGGCGGGTTCCTCATCATTTACGCGATCCTGCGGTTACAAGACGTGCTGCCGTTCCAGTCACAGCTCAATCCGGCCGGACAATCGGCGGTGGCGGCCGACCTTTCGCTCAACACGGCCATCAGCTTCATCACCAATACCAACTGGCAGAACTATGGCGGCGAAGGCACGATGTCGTACCTGTCGCAGATGCTGGCGCTGGCGCACCAAAACTTTATGTCGGCGGCCACCGGCATTGTGATGGCGGTCGCTCTTATTCGCGGTTTTGCGCGCGCCTCAGGAAAGACCGTGGGCAATTTCTGGGTCGATGTGACTCGTTGTACGCTCTATATCCTGCTGCCGATCTGCGTCGTCTACACGCTCTTCCTGGTCTGGCAGGGTATCCCGCAAACATTCGGCCCCTATGTCGACGCGACCACGCTGGAAGGCGCCAAGCAGACCATCGCGGTCGGGCCGGTAGCCTCGCAGATCGCGATCAAGATGCTCGGCACCAATGGCGGCGGTTTCTTCAATGCCAATGCCGCGCATCCGTTCGAAAACCCGACGGCGCTGTCGAATTACGTGCAGATGATTTCGATTTTCGCGCTCGGCGCGGCGCTGACCAACGTGTTTGGCCGCATGGTCGGCAACCAGCGTCAGGGCTGGGCGGTCCTCGCGGTCATGGGCGTATTGTTCATCGCCGGTGTTATCGTTTGCTACTGGGCGGAAGCCCATGGCACGGCCATGCTCGATTCGCTGGGTCTCACCGGCGGCAACATGGAAGGCAAGGAAGTCCGCTTTGGCATCGTCGGTTCGGCGCTGTTCGCGGTCATTACCACCGCGGCCTCCTGCGGCGCCGTCAATGCCATGCATGACTCTTTCACCGCGCTCGGCGGCATGATTCCGCTGATCAACATCCAGCTCGGCGAAATAATTATCGGCGGCGTCGGTTCCGGCCTCTACGGCATGCTGCTATTCGTCATTGTGTCGATTTTCGTCGCCGGCCTGATGGTCGGCCGCACGCCGGAATATGTCGGCAAGAAAATCGAGGCCAAGGAAGTCAAGATGGCGATGCTCGCCATTCTGGTGCTGCCGCTGATGTATCTCGGTTGGACCGCGGTGGCTGTGGTCAACCCGCAGGCTCTTCCCCAACTCGGCAACGCGGGACCGCACGGCTTTTCGGAGATGCTCTATCTTTATACGTCGAGCACCGGAAATAACGGATCTGCTTTCGCCGGTATTTCGGCCAACACGGTGTTCTTCAACCTCACCGGCGCGGTTGCGATGTTTGTCGGACGCTTCTTCATGATCATTCCGGCCATGGCGATAGCCGGCTCGCTGGTCGAGAAGAAAAGCATTGCTGCTTCCGCCGGCACATTCCCCACCACCGGGGGCCTGTTCGTCGGCCTGGTGGTGGGTGTCATTCTGGTGGTCGGCGGGCTCACCTTCTTCCCGGCGCTCGCGCTCGGGCCGATCGTCGAGCATCTCGCCGGCCTGACGAACGCGGTATTCTAAGCGGATACAATTGGAGCTACGGCCATGGATGCGACCAAATTGCGCAAGCGGATGGCGGTTTCGACGCTCTTCGACCCGAAGATCGTGATGCCGGCAATCGGCCAGAGCTTCGTCAAGCTTAATCCAGTCACGCTGATCAAGAACCCGGTGATCTTCGTGCTTGAGGTCGTGACCGCTTTGGTCACCGTCTTGCTCGTGCGCGACCTGCTGCAGCACCATGCGGGCCTCGGGTTCACCTTCCAGATCGTGCTTTGGCTGTGGTTCACCGTGTTGTTTGCGAATTTCGCCGAGGCGGTGGCGGAAGGCCGCGGCAAGGCGCAGGCCGACAGCCTGCGTGCGACCCGCACACAGACTCGCGCAAAACGCATCACGAAGCCCAACAATTACAAGGTGTTCCAAGAGATCTCGGCCGAGGATTTAAAGGCCGGTGATTTGGTGGTGTGCGAGCCCAACGACATTATTCCGGGCGATGGCGATGTTATCGAAGGCATCGCATCGGTCAACGAGGCGGCGATCACGGGCGAATCCGCGCCGGTAATCCGCGAATCCGGCGGCGACCGTTCGGCCGTCACCGGCGGCACCACCGTTTTGTCCGACCGTATCGTCATTCGCATCACTTCCTCGCCCGGTTCGTCCTTTCTCGACCGCATGATCGCGCTGGTTGAAGGCGCCGAGCGCCAAAAGACCCCGAATGAAATCGCGCTGAACATTCTGCTGATCGGCCTGACGATCGTCTTCGTGTTCGCAACTGCGACCATCCCGAGCTACGCAACATATGCTGGCGGCGCGGTTTCCATCGTCATCCTGGTCGCATTGTTCGTGACCCTGATCCCGACCACCATCGGCGCGCTGCTTTCGGCCATCGGCATTGCCGGCATGGATCGGCTCGTCCGATTCAACGTGCTGTCGATGTCCGGCCGCGCGGTCGAAGCCGCCGGCGATGTCGATACGCTGCTGCTTGACAAAACCGGCACCATCACTTTTGGCAATCGTCAGGCGACCGAGATCATCGTGGTGCCGGGCGTCACCGAGCGCGAAGCCGCGGAAGCCGCGCTGCTCGCCAGCGATGCCGACGAGACCGCGGAAGGCCGCTCCATCATCCAGTTGATGCAGGAAAAGTATAAAGTGAAGCGCCAAGCGGCGCCGTCTGGCGCGAAATTCATCGAATTTTCCGCCACCACCCGGCTGTCGGGCGTCGATATCGGCGAGCGCAAGCTGCGCAAGGGTGCTATCGATTCGGTGCTTAAGTTCGCGCGCGAACAGGCTGGCCGCGACGTGCCGGAACCGCCAACCTTCCGCGCCGCGGTCGACCGCATCGCGCGCTCGGGCGGCACGCCGCTCGGCTTGGTCGAAGGCAGCCGGATCCTCGGCGTCATACACCTCAAGGACGTGGTGAAGCCGGACGTGAAGGATCGCTTTGCCGCGCTTCGCCGCATGGGCATCAAGACCGTGATGATCACCGGCGACAATCCGGTGACCGCCGCAGCCATCGCCTCGGAAGCCGGCGTTGATGATTTCATTGCTCAGGCCACGCCCGAGGATAAGTTGCGTTATATCCGCAACGAACAGACGCATGGGCGGTTGATCGCCATGTGCGGCGACGGCACCAATGACGCACCGGCGCTGGCGCAGGCCGATGTTGGCGTTGCCATGCAGACCGGCACGCAAGCCGCGCGCGAAGCCGGTAATATGGTCGATCTGGATTCCGATCCGACCAAGTTGATCGAGGTTGTCGAAATCGGCAAGCAATTGCTGATGACGCGCGGTGCGCTGACCACGTTCTCGATCGCCAACGACGTAGCAAAATATTTCGCCATTATCCCGGCGATCTTTCTTGCCTTCTATCCACAACTAGCGGTGCTCAACATCATGCATTTGGCCACGCCGCAAAGCGCGATCTTGTCGGCGATCATCTTCAATGCGCTGATTATCATCGCGCTCATCCCGCTGGCGCTTAAGGGCGTGCGTTATCGTCCAATCGGCGCCGGCCCGCTGCTGCAACGCAACCTCCTGATCTACGGGGTCGGCGGCATCATTCTGCCGTTCATCGGCATCAAGGCGATCGACATCGTCGTCGCCGCCTTGCACCTAGTCTGAGGAGTAATAGCAATGCTCAAGGAAATTCGCCCCGCCATTGTGATCCTCGTACTGCTGACGTTGATCACGGGCTTGGCCTATCCGTTCGCCATGACCGGTATCGCGGAGGTGATTTTTCCGCGCCAGGCACAGGGCAGCTTAGTCGAGAAAGATGGCAAGGTTGTCGGCTCCGTTCTGATCGGACAGGTCTTCACCGGCGACAAATATTTTCACGGCCGCCCGTCGGCGACCAATGCGCCGGATCCTAAAGATGCGACCAAGACCGTTGACGCGCCCTATAATGCCATCAACTCAATGGGCTCGAATCTCGGCCCCACCAGCAAGGCGCTCGCCGATCGCCTCAAAGGCGATATGGATACCTTGAAAAAGGAAAACCCGTCGGTAGCAGTCCCGGTCGATCTGGTGACCACGTCAGGCAGCGGCCTCGACCCGGAAATCTCCCCCGAAGCAGCCCGTTTCCAGGTCCCACGGATCGCCAAGGCGCGTGGCCTGTCAGTGGAGCGCGTCAGCGCCCTAGTTGACGCCCAGATCGAGGGCCGCACCCTTGGCCTGCTGGGCGAGCCGCGGGTGAATGTGCTCAAGCTTAATCTCGCGCTCGATGCCCTGAAGGCGTAAAATGCCGCCTGAATGGCCGGCGATCTAGCGCAACGAGCTTCTCCCGACGCCCTGCTGGCCCTTGCCAAGAAAGAGGGCCGGGGGCACTTGAAGATTTTTCTCGGGGCCGCGCCCGGTGTCGGCAAAACCTACGCCATGCTCACCTCCGCCCGCACCGAGAAATCGGGAGGGCGCGATGTCGTGGCAGGCCTGGTCGAAACCCACGGCCGTCGCGAGACCGAGCAACTGATCGATGGCTTCGAAGTTCTGCCGCGTCAGCCGATCGTCTATCACAACCAAATCATGAAGGAATTTGACCTTGACGCCGCGCTGGCGCGCCGGCCGAGCCTGTTGCTGGTCGACGAATATGCCCACACCAATGTGCCCGGCAGCCGCCATCCCAAGCGCTGGCAGGATATCGACGAATTGCTGGCCACCGGCATCGATGTCTGGACCACGCTCAACATCCAGCATCTCGAAAGCCTCAACGACGTGGTGCAGAAGATCACCAAAGTTCGGGTGCGCGAGACCGTGCCCGACACGGTGTTCGATAAGGCCGACGAAATTATCCTGGTCGATTTCCCGCCTGATGAACTGCTCAAGCGGTTGGCGGAAGGCAAGAAAGATCGCCGGGATAATGGCGAAATATTTTGCTACGTCGTTGGCGATCGAGAACGTGGTCAGCGCACTGACCGCGCTGCGCGAACTCGCGCTGCGGCGCGCCGCCGAGCGCATCGATGTCGATCTGGTCTCGCGCATGCAGGCGCATGCGATCGAAGGTCCATGGGCGGCCGGCGAGCGCATTCTCGCCTGCATCGGGCCCGATCCGATCTCACCCACGGTCGTGCGGACCGCCAAGCGGCTCGCCGATTTGATGGACGCTCCTTGGCTGGCCGTGACAGTGGAAAGACCGGGCACGAACCTCGATGAGGCCGCACGTAAGCGGCTGGACGACGCCATGAAGCTGGCGGTCAGTCTCGGCGGCGAGACGCAAACGCTAACAGGGAGTGACCTGCCGCAGGAGTTGTTGCGCTTTTCAAAATTCGAGAATGTCACCCAGATCGTGATCGGCCGCCCCCATGCCGGCTTTTTCAGCGAGTTGCTGCGCCGTTCGCTGCCGCACGAATTGGTGCGGCGGACGCAAGATATCGCTATCCATCTTGTCACGCGCGAAATGGAACCGGCGCCGCGAGCCAAGTTCCGGCTACACTGGCCAAATTTTGCGCTTGAGCCGTTATCGTTTTTCTATGCAACCGGCTCGGTTGCGGTGGCTTTGGGTATTGGCGAATTGCTGACCAGACTGACGCCAATCCCCAATCTGTCGATGGTGTTTCTTTTGGCGGTGCTGTTTACCGGTGTGAGCAGCGGGATCTGGCCAGCGATCTATGCGTCGGTATTGTCCTTCCTGGCCTACAATTTCTTTTTCATCGAACCGATTTACACCTTCACGGTTGCCGAGCCGTACGAACTTCTTGCGCTCGGCATATTTCTGGTCGTCGCTGTCATCACCTCCGCGCTGGCCGGACGCGTGCGCGAGCAGGCAAAAATATCGGCCGGTCGCATGCGGGCGATGCGCCGGCTCTATGAATTCACCCGCCGTTTGTCCGGGCTTGTCTCGCTCGATGCCGTGGCTGAAGGCGCGGCCGGTGAAATTCATGCAAGTCTTGGTCGCGCCGTGGTCGTTTTGTTGCCGCAGGGCGACGATCTGGGTCTGATCGCCGCTTGGCCGCCGGAAGACAACCTTGACGCGGCAGCCATGACGGCGGCGCGCTGGGCCTATAGCCATAACGAACCGGCCGGGGCCGACACGGGCACCTTGCCGATCATCCCTTGGTATTTCGTGCCATTGCGGATCGGTGACAAGACGCTCGGCATCATCGGCGTGGCGAAGCCGGAGGGCATGGCGCCGCTCGATTCGGAAGCGCGCGCGCTGCTGGATACGCTGTCCGAGCAAACTGCGGCGGCGCTGGAACGCGCCTCGCTGGCGCGCGAGATGGTGAGCGCCAAGACCGCAACCGAGACCGAGAGGGTGCGCAACACGCTGCTGGCTTCGATCTCACACGATTTCCGAACGCCGCTATCCTCGATCCTTGGCTCGGCTACCAGCCTGATCGATTACGGCGATAAGCTCGATGGTACGGCGAAAACCGATTTGTTGAAACAGATCAAACAAGAGACGGAAACCCTCGATGAGATGGTTCGCAATCTTCTTGCCATCACCCGGATCGAGGCGGGTGCTTTGGAACTGCGGAGCGACTGGATTGACCTGCGCGAAATCGTCGATCGCGTCGTCAGCGCTGCTCGGCGGCGCGGTGCGAAACAACGGATTGAGTCTACTTTGCCATCCGATCTGCCGTTGGTGCGGGCGGACGCCACGCTGGCCGAACAGGCGCTCGGCAACGTGATAGGCAATGCCATTATGCACACGCCGGTCTCAACGGAAGTGGCGGTGGACGCATCTGTGTCGGCTCATGAGGTCGTTTTGCGCGTCACCGATAATGGTCCGGGGATTCCTGCGCAGGCGCTGCCGCGCGTATTCGATAAATTTATCCGGGCGGACACCACGCAGGCCGATGGCGGGCAGGGCACGGGGCTGGGCTTAGCCATCGCCAAGGGCATCATGGAGGCGCATGGCGGGTCGATTACGGCTGTAAGCCCGGTTCGGGGCGAGCAGGGTACGCGCATCGTGCTGACCTTTCCACGCCGGGACACTGCGGCATGAGCGCGAAAATTCAGGTTCTGGTGGTCGATGACGAAACGGCAATCTTGCGCTTCCTCAAGCCGGCGCTTGAAGCGAACGGCTATGAAATGACCAGCGCCGGCAGCGTCGCCGAAGCGACCAAACGCATTGCCGCCGAATCGCCGGATGTCGTTCTGCTCGATCTCGGTCTGCCCGATGGC
>Ga0206917_1152_pt2 | contig 15723 bp, 17 predicted proteins | sample Alteio_BWOrgHeat_68_FD_152931 | JGI IMG/M metagenome (GOLD analysis project Ga0206917, IMG submission 152931) | Enriched cells from forest soil in Barre Woods Harvard Forest LTER site, Petersham, Massachusetts, United States -... | ecosystem: Environmental > Terrestrial > Soil > Temperate forest >...
GCATCAGGCTCGAGTTTCTTTATTTAAAGATCTCTTTAAATTTTCAAACGATGACACCCTCGCTGATATGGGCTGCGGCAGTGGGATCATGATCGAAGCCATAAAAAATAAAATTGGTCATGCCTATGGAATCGACTCAAACCCTGCGGCCATACAGTTTGGCCAAGAGAGATTTAAAAATGACAAGAACGTCACTTTTAAATTGGGGCAATTAGACGAAACGGGTTTAGAAAAACAAAGTCTTAATTTCATTTTATGCACGGAAGTCATTGAACACGTCTATGACAATCAAGTGAATAAAATAATTGGTCATTGGTCTGAAATCTTAAAACCTGGAGGCGAAATATTTCTTACGACTCCCAATGAAAGATCGGCGTGGCCAATTATCGAAATGGCTCTTGATAAATTCAAACTTGTTCCAAAGATGGCAGGGGAACAACACGTCAGTCACTGGACCCGCTCAAAGCTTAGAGACGCCCTAACACAAAATGGTTTTAAGACTCTTCAAGCTGGAACTTTTAATCTTTTTTCACCCGTAGGATTTGCAATTAACAAAAGAGTCGGCGAGGCATTCTTAGGATTAGAGAAAACCATTCTCAGAGTGGGCGGGCCCCTTCTCTGGATTAGAGCAAAGAAATCGTTATAGTCTCTTTAATTTTTCTAACTGTCGGCGGGCGTCGTCGATAAGATCTTGTTGCTTTGCAAGTTGCACCGCCTGATTTTCGATAAGCCTTTGAGATTGAGTCAGTCTTAATTCAAAACTTTGAACAATTTGATTGTGACGCTCTATGAGGGATGCAAATTTAAAATCGCTATTTTGCGACTCTTTAATCTTACTGTAAAGGGTGGCCAATTTTTCGTGATTCTCTCGGACAGTCACAACGCTTCTCTCTTCTAGAAATTGAGTTTTTTGCGCTGTTTTCTCTAAACGTAAATTAAGAGATTTGGCCCACTCTTGAACTTCGTACCGTAATTTTTCAATGCGCCCAGAGATTTCGTCGTAGTGAGGGTCAACGCGGTCTACTTCAAATGAAGGATAAGGCTCTTTCTCGGGAAGTGAAGGCTTATAAGACTCGTTAAAAATGTCCATATTGATCTGACGACTCATAAACCCATGAGATCACCTCAAAAGCCCACGGGCAAGGGCTAAATAACCATAGACAATAGACTTCAGGGTTTTTATTGTTATAGAGATGGCAAATGTCGGGGAATTGACCAATTTCATTTTGGGTGCTTTTAAATCCGAGGACGACGGCCGAGTCGCTCTTTATCACTATCTTAAAAATTTCTTTCCAACAGAGACCCTAGTTTCACCCCCATTGATAAACGAATTTTATTCAGAAGCGCTTCACAATCAATATTGGCAAGAGAGAAAAACAAATCTTCAGAATGATGTTCAAGAAGTTGTTCAGAGATTTTTTTCTCAAGGTCAAGACTCATTTAGATTAGATTTGCTTTGGGATATTTCTAAATTTCAAATCGTACCCATTACCCAAAGCGAAACTCTTTGTCTTATCGTGAGAGAGTTTGAACAAACGGTGACCACAGAGGGTGAAACTTTTCGCGTCATGCCCGAAAGTGAATCGCGAGCTATCTCGGTAAGACGAACAAATCTAGGGGAAGTTGTCGTCCGCACTTATAGTAACCTCACACGACTCCAAGGTTCAAAGCTCGTTCCCCTTAAATCAGATCAAGAAATTTTCTATGACCCCGGGATGGAACTAAAGCGCGGAGCACTTCAAAAATTAAGGCCCGCTCAACATACTCAAGTCCGATTTATAGTTGAAAACAGCAAAGACACACTCATTACGGCCCAGTTTATTAACGGGTTCGCTTTTCGTCTGAGTCAGACCGTTGAACTAGGTAACATCAACCAAGAGTCACGCATTTTCTTCCCACTCAAGCGCTTAGAACGATTCTACATCTATAGGCCCAGCGACCCCTATTATATGGAGCTTATCAGCACCATGGAGCGTGCGCTCCTTATGCTCCAAACCCACAAAGAGGGCGCCTTTGAATTCGCTCGCCAAGCCTTTGATGGTGGACAGATTGCCTTTGATCAGATATTTCCTGATGACAAAGCTCTGTACTCGAGGCTCCGTGAATTAGCCAAGTGGATCTCAAGCCCTGCCTATTCTCGCCGTGAAAGCCCTCCGCCAGAAGCTCAAGCTTAAAAGCTAGGAAGTAAGGAATTTAGAAAAGTGAAACTCAAAGATATTCAACTCGTTCGTCTCCATAAATACATCGCTGATTGCGGAGTCGCTAGCCGACGAAAAGCAGAAGACCTCATTAAGTGGGGCGAGGTGACCGTCAACGGTCAAGTCGTCAAAGAGATGGGTTACAAAATCATTGCTGGCAAAGATTCCGTAAAGGTAAAAAACAAACTTCTAAGACCCGCGAGCAAAGATCTTTATATTTTATTATATAAACCTACGGGTGTCGTAACGACTTTGAATGATCCAGAAAAGCGCACGACGGTTAAAGACTTATTGATTGGCGTGAAGGAGCGAGTTTTTCCTATCGGGAGGCTCGATTATGATAGTGAGGGTTTACTTATCCTTACAAATGATGGGGAGTACGCCCAGCAAGTTATTCACCCGACAAAAAATGTTAAAAAAGTTTATAACGTTAAAGTTAAAGGTAAACCTGAGCAAAAACATATTGAACGTTTAAAAATGGGCGTCACCCTTGCTGAAGGTAGAGCCAAAGCCGTTCATATTGAGCGCATGCGCTCAAGTGATAATCACGATTGGTTCAAAGTTGTTCTCACCGAAGGTAAGAATAGACAAATTCGCCGCATGTTCGAAAAAGTAGGTTTTGACGTTTTAAAACTCAAACGCGTCGCCATCGGCCGCCTCACTTTAGGCAGTCTCCAACGTGGGCAATTTAAATTTCTCACAAAAGAACAAGCCGAGCTTGCGCTGAAGAGTTAGCTTTCGCATTATACGCAATTTGCGTATAGACTTACGCATTATGCGTAAGTGCCGGGCCCCAGCCCCTTCCCTGTTCAAAAAACTTCTTTGATTGAGTTAGATCAGGTTTAAGAATTTCAAAATCAGCAAACCCGCTCGCAAGACATGACTCGCTGCTAACGAAAAATGAACCTGGTACCTTTTAGTCGTTGGGATCGGTGGCGGGCCAGCCGTTGCCGCCTTGGTTAACGTTGTAGGGTGGAGGAGGCGGTGGTGCACCGGTTACGGGTGCGGGAGCAGGGCCGCCGCTGATGGGGGGATGGGCGTCTTCACGCTTTTTTTGTTCGGCGGTTTTGGCCTCGTTATAAGCTTTGACGTACTCAGGGTATTCGCTTCGAAATTCTGACCAGCGATCAGAAATATCAGATTCAAATTCTTTTCTTTCATCTTTGATGCGTTCTTCAAATTCGTCTCTGGCATCGTGGGCATCGGAATTAAATCTGTCTCGGTCTTCGCCCTGACGACTGATAAATTGCTCACGCTTCTCACTTTTTGGCTTTGAGGAGAGAAAATCTTCTCTCGCATCTTTTTGTTTTTCTTGAAAGGCTTTGCGGCTGTCTTGCTGGCCCCGGGTAAAATCTTCTCGTTCACGTTTGTGTCGTTTTTCAATTTCAGTTCTTTGTTTTCGAATCTCATCACTAAATTTATCGCGCAATCGCTCTGGCGCCATGCGATCGTCTTTCCATCTCTTTAACATTTCGCCAAGACGATCATTTGTCTTCTTTTTTTCTTCTGGAATATCTTTACGCATTTCATTTAATTTATCTTGATCTTCTTTGACACTCACTTCACCGCTGTCTGGCGAGTTTCGATCCCACGAGTTATGTTCATGAACGCTCGTGCATCCGTAGGCAAACAAGACCAAGGTAGAGTAAAAGGCAAAGAGGCAAAATTTTCCGATCCAGATTTTCATATCACTATTATAACCAAGCGCTCTGAAGGTGCAAGAAAATGAGATTGCTGGCAAAATAGTATTATGATTCGAATGGGTTTTAATCCGCATCCCCAGACCAGGCGGAAGCAAATTCGCACTCAAATGCTGACCGTTCGGCGCTTTCAATATAAGTACGCCTTTTACCTCACCTATTTTAGCGTCATTATGTCAGTGATCATTGGAGGAATTACCCTCTATCTCCTTAACCATAACTATCATTTACTCGTGAGGGCAGAATTGGTCGCAGCACCCCATGTTGTCGATAATATTTTTCATGAATTAAAACTGGCCAATGAATTTATCATTGGTGCCTATATCGGATTTATTATTTTTATGGGAATGGTCGGGGTTAAGTTTTCTCACTCAATCATTGTTCCAATATTTTTGATTCAAGAAAAAATCAGGTCGGTCTGTCGAGGTGAAATGTACGATGCCCAAGTCAGGATTAGGCACACAGATCAATTTCAAGAATTTGCAGAAACTTATAATTACATGATTCAAGCTCTTCAAGCTCAACTGAAGTCAGATATTGAAAAGCTAAAACAACTTAAACCCAATGACCAAAATCGCGACGCTGTTCATATTTGGCAAACCCTCATCGACGAAAAAGAAGCTCAGCTTAACGTGAGCTCTTCCGAACCTGGTCCAGCTCCCGTTTTGCGTCACGCTTCTTGATATCTTCCCTCTTATCATGGGCTTTCTTCCCTTTAACCAAGGCCACTTCTAATTTTGCAATTCCGTCTTTGAAATAAATTTTTAGTGGGACCATGCCAAGGCCCCGCTCTTTTAACTGTGCAATGATTTTGTCAATCTCCCGACGATGCATCAAAAGTTTTCGTGCCCTCTCGGGCTCATGATTATTATAACTTGAAGCTGAGTAGGGGTTAATATGACAGTTTTGAAGCCAAAGCTCTTCGCCTTTAAAGGCGACATATGAATCTTTAAGTTGAACGTGGGCATTGCGAAGGCTTTTCACTTCGCTTCCGTATAAAACTATTCCCGCCTCAAACTTTTCAAGAACATGATAGTTGTGAAAGGCTTTGCGGTTATCTGAAATAATTTTAATTCCCATGGACCTTAGGCCTCGTCTTTGGCGTGAGCTAAACCAAGAGAAACGATGATCTTAAACGCTTGATCAACATTAATCTGAGTCGCTAGGGCCTTGGCCTTGGGAATGTACATGTAAAAACCAGATGTGGGATTCGGCGTCGTCGGCACATAAACACTTAAGAGTGGCTCTTTAAGAAGACGCTGAACTTCGACGGGAGCGTTTTCAGCTGTGACAAAAGCGAGGGTCCAACTTTCAGCATGGGGATAGTTAATTAAAACCACTCGACCAAATTGTTTATTTTGCCCACCGAAGAGAGTTTCAAAGACTTGTTTGGTGCTGGAATAAATTGTGCCGACCACAGGAATTCTAACCATCACATCACCGGCACCAGAAAATAAATATTTGCCTAAAACGTTTTTCCCCAAAAAACCGGCCAATAAAATAATGCCGATAGAAATAAGAAAGCCAAGGCCGGGAATAGGGAGCCATTTATCTGTGACTAGAATATTATCTGTAGTTTCTATTATTATTTTTACGATGTAGCCGCTGATAACAAGGGGGCCAAGAACGAGAAGTCCCGTTAGAAAATAGCTTCGAAATATTCTTTTTAGGGTCGCAAGCATTAATATTCCCTAGTGAGGGTCAAACCATAACCAAAAATTGTACCTCCTATTGTATAACCCGGATACCCTATGGATTGGCTATTAATTTTGACAACGTTAATGGGGACCAAATAGTCCAAAAACCCCACCAAATCGAGTTCTAAGATGCCGTCCAAGAAAAAATGCTCCCACCGATGACCCCAACCGATAAAGACCTCGTGTTTAATTGAATCTAAAATATTCGAACCTTGATTCGTATTGGGGTCAGGAACCGGGGTCGGAACATAGGCATAGCCCAGTCGAAAAACGTCGTGAGTAAATTGGTGTTGGTATCCTAAATGAAGGGTGTAAATGTCATGAAAGGGAGTGCTTGGAAGAGTCTGACTAAAAGTCGGAGCGTAGGCTCCAGAAAAATTCATTTGAACGGCGGCACCATTATATCCACCCCAAGCTTCGTATTTCACTTCGCCGGAATACGTATTTCCGCTTTCATCGGAAACGCTCAAGCCTGCCATAAACATATCGGGGTCATAATCTAAAGAACTCAGATTGCTGAAAAGTAAATCATTGGGCCCAACTAAACTAATCGTCGCATCTTCGTCAACTTCGCTCTGATAATCTTGCTTTCCACGATATGAAATTGCGGTTCGCAAATGAGTCGTGGGAGCCCAGGCAATCCCAGCTGCCGGTGAAACACCGGTTCTGACATCTGTGGAATAAACTGAATTAGAGTTTTGATTAGCCACTAAGGTTTGGTGGGAGCTTGTGCCTTGAACGACATAAACATTGGCCCCGACGCCCACTGCAAATTCATCGGTCAAAGCCATACTTAAATTGAGGCTCGGCGAAAATCTCTGGGTGTCGGTTGAATACATTGTGTACTGAGGCTGAAAATCATTGGGGGTTTCAGATTCCAAAATACGTTGAAAAGGCGCCACCACGGCAAAACCAATATGGAGGGGGTGCTCTCCTTTATAAAGCGCACTTTGATAGGCGATATCAAATAAAAGTGTATCGGGGGTGCTTGTATCCACGTTTGACGAGATGACACTTGATGCCCCAAGGTTTGGAGTATTTGTCACAACTTTATTAATTCCTGCAAAGGAAGTTGTAGCGCCTTGGGCCCCAATTGAAAAAAGTTGAGTCGGTTGAAATGACATTAAGGCGGGGTTATAAACTTGCGAATTAGCATCCATGGGGAGAGAGACCGTAGAATTCCCCATGCCTTGATTGGCGGCACCGTACCCCATAAAATTAAAAGTCCCGGCAAAGCACGCTCCAGCGAAAAATTCTAGGGCTACTAAGAGGAAAAAAATTCGGAATTTCTTCACTCCGATTTTCTAACCTTAATTGCCTTTAAATCCCATCTTTTTCTGAAGCTTTAAAAAGAGCTACAAACTGCTCCGGACTGAGCTCTTGGGCCCTGGAGTCTTGGGATAATCCAAGGGCAGAAAAATGTAACTCAAGCTCCGGGCGTTTGTAGCTTCCAGAGAGATTTGAAATAAGTTTTTTTCGACGTTGGCTATAGGCTAATTTTACGAAGCCTAAGAATTTTTCTTTTGAGAATTGAGTTTGAAGAGGTGTAAAGACCAAAACTCGACTTCCCACATGGGGAACGGGAAAGAAATCTTGGGGGCCGGCATCGATGAGCTTTGAAATTTTCCAGTTGGTTTGAGCAATAACAGAAAGCATTCCGTAGTCTGCCGAAGAAACGGGTGCCGCAATTCTCTCGGCGACTTCCTTTTGAAACATCAAAACGAGGGCTGAGAAGGGATGAGACTTCGCAGAGAGCTCCACCACCAAGGAAGCGGCGATCGAATAGGGTAAATTACTCACGAGAACCGAAGGGTTTTCTAGATTTAAATTTTCCCATTCAATATGAAGAGCATCTTTATGAATGATTTCTAGAGTAGGGTTTTGCTTCTTCCAAAATTCAACAAGGCCAGAATCCACTTCAATGAGAATATTTCGCCACGCTCTCTTTAAAAGACTATCAGTCAGCGCACCAAGACCGGGGCCGATTTCAACAACGCTTGAGGGTTTAAATTCTGAAACTGCAGCCACGAGAGATTCACAAATTTTTGGATTAAGGAGAAAATTCTGACCCAACTTTTTTAAGGGCTTAACTCCCGCCAGTTCCAGTCTTCGATCAAGCTCGCTCTTATTATGCATAATTAAAGTTGAGCCACTTTCATAAAAGCTTCGGGGTGTAGCTTTAAAGAATCATTCTGCCCTTTTTGAAGGCGCCTTATTCCCGCAATTCCAATCATGGCCGCGTTGTCGGTGCAATAGCGCATGGGTGGAATAAGAAATTTAACCTCGCTTTTATTAAATTCGGCGGCGGCCAATTCTCTTAACCTTGAGTTTGCACTCACTCCTCCGGTGATCACAGCCCTTTTTAACCCGGTCTTTTTCAAAGCTCTAAGAGTTTTTTCTACCAAAACTTCAACGATCACTTCTTGATAAGAGGCGCAAAGATCAGCCTTTACGCTTTCAGTTAGATTCAGACCTAATTCCTTGATTTTCAGACTTCCCGCCGTCTTAAGGCCAGAAAAACTAAATTGAAGATCATCTTTTTTCATAAACGCTTTTGGAAAATTAAAAGCTTTCCGATTCCCTGACTTTGCAAGCAAATCAACCTTTGCTCCCGCCGGGTAACCCAAGCCCAAAATCTTTCCGAATTTATCAAAGGCTTCACCGGCTGCATCGTCTACGGTGCGCCCGAGAAGTTGATATTTTCCAAAAGCTTTAACGTTATAAAGGCTTGTGTGCCCGCCGCTTACACAAAGTCCAACGAATGGATATGTAAATTCCTCGTCAGGCTTATATTGATCGTCTCTAAGAAGTGGAGCATGAAGGTGCCCTTCCAAATGATTAACGCCTACAATCGGCAAATCGTAAAGAAGGCTCAAAGTCTTTGCTACCGTCACCCCTACTAAGAGAGCCCCAATAAGACCAGGCTTTGAAGTCACGGCGATCCCGTCTACCTTTTTCCAATCAAGTTTTGACTCTTCGAAGAGTTCGTCTAAGAGGGGAAGAAGGCGCATGGTGTGATTTCGACAGGCAAGTTCAGGAATAACTCCACCGAAAGGAGAATGAACGCTGTCTTGATTTTGACTTTTCTGAGCTAGAACAAAGCCCGATTTATCAACGAGAGCAACGGATGTGTCATCGCAGCTTGTCTCGATGGCAAGGCAAATATTAAAAACTTTTTTCATTGAAACCAAATCATCTGAGCTGGGTGAGGCGAAACTTGGCCTTCTTCGCAGACGAGGTTCCAGGATAACTATCAACCGTCTCTTGATAAATTTCTTTAGCTTCTTTTTTTAACCCTAGCTCCACAAGACAAACTCCAATTTTGTACGTCGACTCTGCAGCCTTGGGCCCTTTAGGGTTTTTCTCTCTATAGGCCTGAAATTTCACTAAAGCCTTTTTAAATTCTTTCTTTGAAAAAAGAGCTTCACCTTCGTTGTAGGTTTTTGCATCTCCCTTTTTTCCCGAACTCTCTGCGGCTGCGGCCACTTGAGGTGCGGCACCGGCCGGAGCATTAGCCATGGCCTGAATTGCCTGGGTCAGGCGAGCGTCCATCTGATCCAAATGTTGTTCAATTAATTTTATTTTATCGTTTTGGGCATCGATGGCCTTTTTAATTCCCTCAATATCTTGACGATCCGATTGATGGTTGACCTGTTGATTATGTTCGACCACTTCTAGTCTTCCTGAGACAGCTCTGATTTCACTTTCAATATCACTATACTTAACGTCTGCATCGGCGTGACTCTTTTGAATCGACGACATTTGCTCTTTTAGTTGGCGCTCTTCGTTTTCTTTTTGAATATCTTCACGAGTCTGCAAGCAAGCAGAAAGAGAAACTAAAGCTAAAATCAAAATTAGTTTTTTCACAGAGCTTCTTCTCCTGCTTTTTGTCTTTGCGCTCGAGCAGAGTTTTCAGCCCTTTCAGCGTAGGTGCGGGCAGTACGAAAATCTGCAACAGCCGATTCAAAATCTCGGTTTTTGTAGCTTTGCATTGCTTTTCTATAAAGTTCTTCAGCCTTTAAAAAATTGGCCGGAGAATATTTTGCGGCATCCACTTCTTGTGCTGCCGCAAAAGCTTCTCGTGTGAGAACAAGTTCTAAATTGGGCCGATCACCGGTAACACAGCCACTGAGGCTTGAGAAAACCAAGAAACCAAAGGCAATTTTTTTACTTCGACGATTGTACAACAAAATTGGCCCGTCGGTTCTTAGCATCGGCGGTTTCTGTTTCAGCTGAGTCCAAGGGTTTTTCTTTGCCATAGCTAATTGTGGTTAGACGTTTGCCATCAACCCCTAGATTAACCATGTAACCCCGAACGGCTTTCGCTCTGCGCTCACCCAAAGCCAGGTTATATTCGATGGATCCGTGATGATCACAGTGCCCTTCAATTTGAACGATGGCGTTGGGATGGGCCTTCATAAAATCCACGTCTTTTTGCAGATTATCACGAGCTTCGCCACTCAAGGCTGCCTTGTCATATTCGAAATGAATTGTGTAAAGACCAGAGATGTTTCCACTGTCACTACCTTGGGGATCAAAGGAGAGATCCTTATTTTGAATTGTCGTGTCCTGACCTGTTGCATTTTGGCCGGTTGAGGCCGCCGTATCAGGCAAAACTTGATCGGTTTTAGGAGGCTTGGAACAACCAGCTGCGGTAAGAGCCAAACCTAAACCAAGGGTGATGATCACTTTTAGATTTTTCGTTGTCATTTTAAGGTTCTCCTTTTTGAACGTAAAGTTATCCTACACTTAGGCGTAGCGAAGTCAAATATTAGTGAAGTGCTAAGGCCAAGAATTAATATTGTTGAATAGCCTCATTTATGATTTCGTTCACCTATGATTAAAAAACTTTTGATTTGCTGCATAGCGGCCTCGTCTGTATTTTTTCTTTTTACGCACCAAATTCAAGCTCAAGTTTCACTTTTAGGAGGAGATTCTCAGCCCATCGACCCCCATAGGTCATGGAAAATCATTGAAACCAATCACTTTGAAATCATCTATCCAAAGGAAGATCATGCTCTCGCTTTGAAATTTGCGGCCGAAGCCGAAAGAGCCGAACTCCTTCTTCAACCCTACCTCAGAACAACAATGCCCACTAAAGTTCCTGTGGTTATAGCCGATATTACTGACTCTTCTAACGGATCGGCCGTCGCCGTGCCTCGTTCAGAGATCGAACTTTACCCTGTTTTGCCCGGAGTCTCAGACCCGACCGGCGAATATTACGATTGGGATAGAGAACTCATAAGCCATGAGTTTACCCACATTCTAAACTTTGAACCCACCTCAGGGTTTATGTCATTTTTGAGATTTTTCTTTGGGTCGATTATTAAACCCGGCGGTTATTTGCCCCGTTGGTACACCGAGGGCCTCGCCGTCGAAATGGAAAGTCGTATCACCCCCATGGGGCGCGGGCGCAGTCTTTATTATTCAGCCCTTATTCGCGCCGAAATCGAAGATGATAATTGGGGAACAGAAACCTTAGATCGCATTGGAGCCACAAATATTCCCACGTGGCCAAGGGGAAGTCGCCCTTATACCTATGGCAACTGGCTTATGCATGAGCTGAGTGAAGTCCCGAGAAAAAATAATCACCGTGAACCAGTTTATAGTTTTCTTGATCACGCCTACGGAGGTCGAATCCCGTGGTTTCTCGACGGTCCTGTTGAAGATTACTTTGACAAAACTTATGCAGAACTTTTGGACTTCACCTATTCCACATTAAAATCAAAAGCTGACCTTCAACTTAATCTCTTAAAGGAAAAAGGCGCTACCCATGGAAAAATTCTCCCTCAAACTGGATATTTTAATATTGGAGCTCAAGTTTCTCCCGACGGTTTGAAACTAGCCGCCATCGTCTCAGATTTTGATTACAACCCGACGGTACGAATTTGGACCCGCGCAACTCCAAGTGAGCCTTTTAAACTCTCCTTTGACCCCGATCAAACTCTTCCAGAGCCCCTCATTACAAATAAAGACATTCACCAACTCGCATGGCGAGCTGATTCAAAAACTATAGTTTATGATCACACAGGTTTTTGGCAGCACTACAATAACTACAGCGACCTTTACGATTTAGATATTTTCACCGGCAAAGAAACGCGGCTCACTTTTGGTAGTCGAGCCAGAGAAGCAACAGTTTTAAAAGACGGGAGCCTGGTTTTCATCGAAGCCACAAGTCGTAACACCCGCCTCGTTCACTCAGATCCCGAGGGAAAATCTCAAAAAATTATTTTAAATCCCCCCGAGGGGGAACGCGTTTCTTCTCCCAGGCCTTTTGCCGACGGAGTGATCTACTCCCATCGCGATAGTCGGGGCCATGAGTGGATTGAATCAATTAGTCTGCAAAATGGAATAGCTCATCGTCTCACCACCTCTAAAAATATTGGCGACATGGACATTATGCCCATCGCCGACCCCAGATCAGAAAAAGCATTTTTCTATGTTGGAAGTAATTCAGGGGTCTTAAATATTTATCACGACGATGGAATTAGCATTCGACCGGTTACAAACTTAACGACTTATGGCCTAAGCCCGGCACTCGATGTTGGTTCAAATGAAATTATTTATTCAAGGCTTACATCAAAGGGTTTCGAACTTGAATCAACGCCAATCACCCACGTGAGTGAACCCGCAAAAGTAGGGCATTTGCAAACGTACCCTGCAGCTCCAGAAACCCCAGCTCCTCCGACACAAATTGTCGATCAAAGATCTTATAATGGATTGGGCTATCTCTTTCCCCAATACATTTTGCCCTTTATTTATCTTTTGCCTGGGGGAGAACTTTTTGAACTGACCACGGCCATTAACGATCCCCTCAACCATCACCAAATTTATGGAATGATAGGCTATGATACCCGGGCCGGGCAACTCACCGAGGAGTTAAGCTACACAAACGGAACATTTCCATTCCTTATCGATGCTAACTTTGCCAATCAATATGCTTATTTGGTCGGGCCAAATGTTGTTGAGCAAGTCACGTACGGAGAAATCGATACCCGACATTATTTATTTCCCGATTCAAATAAGTGGGTTTTCGGACCAGAGTTCACCTATGAAGTGACAAATTATTATCCTTCAATCTACACACAGTATGGGCCCGGGGCTTCCCTTCTTTGGAATAATGTGGCGACTCAAAAAGATTATCAAATCAGCCCCGAGGGTGGTGAATCCGTAGCACTCGGCTATGATTATTTCACGATGCCTTACACCACACAATTTCCTGGCACCAATTTTTCAGGCACGACCTCTTTCAGTGCCATGCACGCAAACCTTTCATATTATTTCTCTCCCTTTCACCATCAAGTTCTAAGTATTAAGGGCTCAGCATGGATGGCGACACCCCAACTTAACACTAACGCGTTTGTTGGAATGCAACAGGCTGGAGGAGAGTATTATTTTTCAATTCTTCCCCCTCTTTATCTCGTACGCGGTTACCCTATCGGAGAATTTATCGGTTCACAAATATACGTCGCTAACGTTGAGTACCGGTTCCCACTTTTTTACCAGTATAGTGGCCACGGAAACTTTCCATTATTTTTCGGACGCTGGCATGCAGCTCTTCTCTTTGACAGCATTAATATGAAGGGCTTTTACTATGACAACGGATCTCCGGGGGGAGCCCAAGCTATTTTGCCAATAAACACTAACCAAGGTTTTATGGGCACCGGTGCGGAGCTCAGATCTGACCTCACCATCGCTTACGGTTTCAATTTCACCATGCGTCTCGGTGCCTATTATGGAATGGATCAAACCGCCAACGGCGGATTCAATTACATGATTAGCTTCGGATCGGTGCAGTAGTAAGGTTTCGGAAGTTCATTTTTCCTTCCCAATAGGACTTTTGAAGTGCCTTAGCATTTCAAAAGTAAACAAGGGAGGTGAGATTTCTGATCTCCTTCGACCGCGTTAGTTACCCCACTCCCCATAGTTATGTCCGCCGAAAATAATCCGCCACACGGACACTTCACCTCCCAAAAACAATGGGGCCGGTTTTTAAGCTAGCATCCACTTTGCAAATACCCACCGCGAGAGCCCGAATTTCATTATCCAAAAGGAGGATCTTTAATGAACGGCATAAACAAAGTCATACTCATTGGAACCTTAGGCCAAGACCCTAAACCCAACACGAGCCGAGAAGGCAAACCCTACACAACTCTTAGCCTCGCCACCAATCGACGTTGGAAGAACAAAGATGGCAAACTTGAACAGCGCACTGACTGGCACCGTGTTCATGTTTGGGGGAAGCAAGGCACCCTATGCCAAGATTGGCTAAAAAAAGGCCAACCTGTGTGCATTGAAGGGCATATCTCTACTTCAAGTGAGACCGAAGAAGACGGCAAGAAAAAATGGTTCACATTTATTACCGCAGACGACGTTAATTTTTTACCTGGCAAAGCCCCCGCTCCTCATTAATGACCTTCAAATGCGAGGAGGTGCATGGACGCCCTCCTCGTCCCTCCTCTCCTTGGGTCCGAACACCTATTGACAAAATCAGCCTTTGATAGCCAAAATGACAGGGTATGGGGGAGATTTTATGAAAAATCTTGAATGGGTTAAAGATCTTGTAGAAGCCGAACGCCGTATGGAAGAAAGCGGAATCATCGACCTCTCCGCCATGCCCGACGAATCAAGAGATTTGCAGCTTAAGACCAGCGAATTTTTAAAAGAAATCAAAGAACATTTTGTTGAATACACCACGGCCTTTAATTCCATGAAGAATTCGACCCTCGGAAGCATTAAAATATATGGAATTTCAAATACCGTTGCCGATTTTATGCTCTTTAGAAATGGCTATAAACTTCTCTTCGCAAATAGTGAAGCCGGCAAGATTGCCATTTCGTTTCAAGCTCAAGCCACATCGTTTATTCCGTCACCCGGTCAATCAAATTTCTCTCCCACCGGCGAAGAAATGCTTCTCGCCAATTACGGAGCCTTCGGTGAACTCAGCTGGACTTATCGTGGCACATCCGTAAACCCAGAGCATCTCGTCCGTTATTACTTGAGCCGCTTCATTCGCGAGAGCGCAAAGTAATCAAAAGTCCTGTAAAAAACTTAGTCAGTAAGAAAAACTAAAAATATTCAAAGAACCACCTCACGTCTGGCGTCATCATGCCGATGAGTCTTATGTATGACAAAGTCCAAGAAAAAATTCACAAAATTCCTCGTACTTTCGGTGGGTGGGCTCGGCCTTATTTCTGCAACGCTCCTTTTATCCGACCCTCCGACGCCCTCAGAACTTGATCCAAGCCTCTTTAATCTCAATTACCAAAAACACACAGCGGGACGAACAATTTCTAGCGACTACCGTTCTACTTCGTCAGATGCGATGTTTGAAATCAATTGCAATGACCCCAATCAAAAACTTGAAACTTCAAGTATGCGATTTCGCCTCAAGGGTTCTGCATGTACTGATGAGTCGGCCGCACTCTCCACACAAATTCAAAATAAATCTAATGGTTATATCGCCACTGTTTTTCATCGAGACCCACAGTCTTTCACCACTGACTATATTAATCTCAACGAAGGCCAAAACGAGATTGCAGTCAAGTTCGCCACACAAAATGGGCCCATCGAAAGAACAATCACGATCACTCGAAATCCTTCCTCTCTTAAAAGGCCAAATTAAGTCCTAAAAGGGTCAACTCCGCTCTATCAACATCAACTCCGTTGGCATCTAAAAATACAGTTTCAGTAATATTTGTCGTTAGCGTAGGGCTTAGGCGTTTCTCCAACATGATTCGATAAGATTGCGCAACAAAGGCATAACTCGTCTCAAAGCGAATACTGGGAGTAAGCGGTCGAGTGTAAAGAAGAAGTTCTTCATTTGGCGTACCTGGGACAAGGGAACTCGGATCCATATTGATATTTGCTTTTGTCGTACCCCAGGGACTGGCGTAAGTGATGTTAGCAAAATTACCCACAAAACTATAAGTCATGTCCAATTTAGATTGGGGACCCACATCAATTTTGTAATTACTGACTTTTTGTTTAAGGTCGTAAACAGGTTTGAAGTCAGGGTCATTTTTCATAATATTGTCGGCATGAAATTCCGCAAGTCGCTTCACGACATATTGGGCAAAGGCCTGCCGTTGAGCGTCTTGTTGAGTGGCGGCTATTCCCGTCGGACTG
>Ga0206917_1169_pt1 | contig 15647 bp, 13 predicted proteins | sample Alteio_BWOrgHeat_68_FD_152931 | JGI IMG/M metagenome (GOLD analysis project Ga0206917, IMG submission 152931) | Enriched cells from forest soil in Barre Woods Harvard Forest LTER site, Petersham, Massachusetts, United States -... | ecosystem: Environmental > Terrestrial > Soil > Temperate forest >...
CTTCCAACTGACGCCAGCGGCTTCGAGGCGCTCTGGGTAGGTGGTCCAACGGAAATCGTTGTCTTTGTTTTGGATGACGGGGCCGCCGTGGTTGCCGTCGGGGTCGATTGTGCCAGTCATCCAGTAGAGGCGGTTCGGCCAGGTGGGGCCGAGGACGGAGCAGTGGTATCCGTCGCAGATGGTGAACGCTTCGGCGAGGGCGAACTGGAAAGGGATGTCGTCGCGCTTGTAGTATCCCATGCAGAAGGGGCCTTTTTCGCCGTCAGCATGCCGGTGGGCTTTGAGCCAGTTGTCCATCTTGCCGCCATTCCAGGAGGCGTGCTGCGTGGCCCAAGCGTGGCTGGTGCTGGGAACTTTTTGGGCGTTCGTTTTCTTTGTGTCTAGGTGGAAGGGGAGCAGGTAGCCGTCGGAGGTGTGGGTATCCGGCTGATGGAAGACGGATTTGCCGTTGTGGAGTTTCATCGCGGCGGGATCGTTGAAGCCGCGCACGCCGGCGAGGGTGCCGAAGTAGTGGTCGAAGGAGCGGTTCTCCTGCATGAGGAGGACGACGTGCTTGATGTCGTGGATGGAGCCGGTGGGAGTGTCGGAAGGAAGTGTTTTGGCTAGCGCGCGGCGGAGGTTCGGTGGTAGAAGCGTAGAGGCGAATGCGGCGGCGGCGAGTTTGGCGCTGTTGCCGAGTAATCGGCGGCGAGTGATGGGGGTGGGGTCGTTCATTTCGTTGTGCGTTGGTGGGGAATCCTAAAGTGGCTGAATTTTTGCGAATCCAGCTACGGGGAAGTTGTTTTGGGTTCGCCGGCGAGGGCGATTTGCTGTTCGCCCGCGGTGACTTTTACTTCCTTGGTTTCGCCGGCGATGAGTTTTAACGTGAAGTCGCCGGTACTGTTAATGGTGATTTGGCAGGGATCGCTGGCGGATGTTCTTTTGTCGCAAGTGAGGTCGACTTTTGTCGTGCCGAGTTGGAAGTTTTTCAGGCCGTGGCGTTCGGTGTGGGTGATGTGCCAGGTGATTGTGTTGTTGGGGGCGTCGATATTGAGGCCGATGACGGCTTCGATGAGGTTGGCGACGGGGGCGACGCCGCCCCAGCCGACGAACTCGGCCATGCCGGCGCCGACGGGTGTATCTGGCGAGAGGTTTTCCTTGATGGTGTGTTCTTTGTTGAAGACTTCGAGCTCGGCGTTGAAGTATTTTTCGGCGAGGTGGCGCCACGCTTGGTCATGGCCGGTGGCGCGGAGGCTTTCTTGGACCATGAGCTCGCCGGATGGCCAAACGGCGCCGCACCAGTATTGGCCGGTGCCGTTGGCGCCGCCGGTGTAGCCGGCGCTGTCGGCAGAGAGGCTTGGCACGCCGTTGCGGCGGTTGAACGATGCGGGGTTGTTCAATTCCTTCACCATGCGGTCGGCGCGGTCCGGTGGGGCGATGCCAGCGAGGAGCGGCCAGAACATGTGGACGTGTTTGCAGAGCGAGCCGGGCTCGAGCTCGGTGATGAAGTGGTCGTTCGCGTCGAGGTCGTTGTAGATGCCGTGGGCTTCGTCCCAGTAGTGATCATTGACGAGTTTGCCGAGCGTGCGGTGTTCGGTATCGAAGAACTCGGCGAGGTCATCGCGGCCGATCACGCGGGCGATCTTGGCGAGGTGGAGCGCGGCGAGAGCCTGGTAGGAAGTTGCGGAGACGGCGGAGTGCATGAGGCGGTTGCGAGGGGAGTCGTCGGCTTCTTGTAGGCCGTTGGTCCAGTACAGGCCGTTCGCGCGGCGCTGGAATGTCATGAACCATTGGTATTGTTTTACGATGGGGAGGAAGACAAGTTTTAGTCGCTCTTTGTTGCCAGTGATGCGGTACGATTCCCACTCGGCCCACGCGAAAAGGGGCGGGTTCACGGGGAAGCCGGAGTAGACTTCGCGGTTGTTCTTATCGGTTTCGCGGCAGATGAAGCCGTTCTCGTGTTGGCGGGCGTAGCAGTTGTCGAACGCGGTGACGAACGGGTACGCCTGGTTGCCGTAGCGCGCAAAGTGGTTAATGAACGCGGTGTCGAAGACCATCGTGCTGCCCCAAACGCCCCAGGCTTTTATGCCGCAGATGTTGGCGACGGCTTCGTGATCGGGGGCATCGGGGGCGAACATCCACACGCTGAGGAGTGTGCGCCAGCAGTAGTTGTAGGCTTCGATGGCGTCGGGGTGGCCATCGAAAATGGGGACGGGGAGGCGGTCTTTAATTTGGTCGTAAGTTGGCATTCCGCCGTCGAGCATCGCTTTGCGATCGAACCAGGGGGAAAGGGGTTCGTCTTCGTCGAACTCGACGGGGCGCATTTCGGTCCAGTGTGCACCGCGGCGTGGATTTTTGTAGCGGATGCGGTCGTCGTCGGTCGTATTGATTTGCGGCGTACCGGTGATGAACTTCGCGAGAATGGCGTCGTTCGGGCGCGGGCCGGTGGATTCTAGCGGGGTGACGCGCCAGAAGTATTTCGTTTGTGGAGCGGCGGCTAAGCGGTAGGCGGTTTGATTTTCGGGTAGGTCGAGCGAGATGACTGGGTGGCTTAGGTCTTCGTGCTGCGACACTTCAAGTCGCACGCCGGCGGTCGGGTGGAATGCTGGGTTGATGGCGGGGTAGGTCCAGCGCAGAGATGCCGTGAGCGGTGAGTCGAGGGTTGCGCCATCCGAAGGCGCGACGATTTTTATATTTTGCGCTTCGGCCACGAGCTGCAATGACAGCAGTAGCAAGAAGACGCCGCTGCGGACCATGGAGATGGGCGCGGGCATGCGGGAAGGTTTGGGAGGTAGGAGGGAGGAAGGCTTTGTGGAAGCCTTGGTGGGTAACTGCAGCATGACTGCGCGCTTGGTCGCGGGCAAGCGGTGGTTGTCGGATGTTGCGCGGAGGGTTTGGGCCGACATTTGCGGTCGCGCTAAACCGCAAGCGATGGGCTGAGGGTGGGGTGGGTCAAGCGCTGGTGGGTGTGGTCGTGATGCGGCTCAGATAGGCGTGGCAGAGGGCGATGGCTAGGGCGTCGGCGACGTCGGGTGGTTCGGGGACGGTCGGCAGGTTCAGTTCGTTGCGGATGGCTTCTTGCATCTGCCATTTTGCGGCGTGGCCGTTGCCGGTGATTGTCTTTTTAATTTGCGTGGCGGGGTAGTTCACGACGGGGATGCCGGCCTGGCCGGCGGCGAGGATGATGACGCCGCGGGCGTGGCCCATGAGGATCGCGGTCGTGGGGCGTTCGTAGTGGGAGTAGAGCTGTTCGATGGCGAGGACATCGGGCTTCAGCGTGGCGATGATGTCGGTGACGCCGTCGTGGATTTCTTTGACGCGGTCGGGGAGCTCGGCGTTTGATTTGCCGCGGACGACGCCGGCTTCGATCAGCTTGGGGGTGCGCGCGGTGAAGTCGAGGACGCCGTAGCCGGTGGTGTTGAGGCCGGGGTCGATGCCAAGGATGCGCATGGGGAAGAAAAGGGGCTGGGGACTGAGGAACAGACAGTGATGGTTAGCGTGTATCGAGGATGCGGCCACGTTGGGAAGTGTCGATGACGGCTTTTGGCAGCACTTTGATGGTGCGAAAGTTTTTCATGCCGTGCGATGTGGCGGTTAGTTGAATTTGCATATCGAAGAGTTCGTCCAGTTGAAAGTATTTCATTCGCATGTTGACGTTGCGACCGCCTTGCAGGATTTGGGACAGGGACAAGGGCTCAAGCTCGGTCTCGGTGGTGAGGCCCCAACGATCGACTTTCCATCTCATGAGATCAAAGTTGCGTGTATCCCCGACGAGCTTGTCCGCCGTCGCGTAGTCCTGAGAGTTGACGGCGCGGATAAAATGTTCGGCGGTTCGGGTCGGCATGATGACCCAGTAGTACAAGAATAGGGCGAGGAGCGTGGTCGCGGCGAGCAGGGAGCGGAGGGAGAAGCGGGGGCGCATGGCGGGACTCTTGGTTGAGCTAAACCGCAAGCGTTGGTTTGGATGTTGTGGGCGGCGCGATTTTGAAAGGGGTGCGAACTACGTATTGGTCCATTCGGTGCCGCCGGCGCGGTCTTCTAGGGTGATGCCGATTTCGGTGAGGCGGTTGCGGATGGTGTCGCCGGTGGCGAAATCTTTGGCGGCGCGGGCGTCGGCGCGGAGTTGGATTAGGAGCTGCATGAGGGCGCCCGTGCGGGCGGAGGCGTCGGGGTCGGATGAACCGGATTCGCCGGAAGTGCTGTTGGTGCTCCATTCGGTGCCGCCGGCGCGGTCTTCGAGAACGATGCCGATGGGGGCGAGGCCGTCGCGGATTTTGTCGGCGACGGCGAAGTTTTTGGTTTTGCGGGCGTTTGCGCGGAGGTCGATTACCAGCGGCATGAGTTTGGTGAGGAGGTCGTCGGTGCCACCGGCGGACGCGGGAGCGTGGAGGAAGATACCGAGGATGTTCGCCAGCTCTTTTAGCGTGGTGAGGAGTGCAGTGAACGTGGCGACGGCGGCGGTGTTGGTTTTGCCGTCGCCTTCGAGATTGTGGTCGTCGACGAATTTGTTGGTGATGGTGAGGAGCTCGAAGAGTTCGCCGATGGCGCCGCCGGTGTTGAAGTCGTCGTCCATGGCGGAGATGAAGTTTTCGCGACAGCGGGCGGCGGATTGGAGCGCGGGGTCACTGGTCGCTGAAGCGACTAGTCCGTCGGAGGCTTCGCGGGAGGTGGGGGATTTTAGGGCGTAGAAATCCTTGCCCGTTGCGCGGGTGTAGCGTTTGAAGAGACGGTAGAAGGACTCGAGGCCGATGCCGGCTTCTTCGATGGCGGGTTCGTTGAAGAGGACAGTGCTGCGGTAGTGGGTGCGGAGGAGGAAGAAGCGGATGCGTTCGCCGCCTTGTTTCTCAATCAACGTGGCTAGGCCGCCGGCACCCTTTGAGCGGGACATTTTGCCTGAGACGGCGTCGCCGGTTGCCGCGGCGGGCTCGCCGGGCTTCTCGGTGCGGCCGCCGATTTTGGCGGCGGCGGCGCCGGCGCGGAGGAGGCCGTTGTGGGCCCAGTAGAGGACCATCGGGGCATTATGGCAGCACTCGCTTTGAGCGATTTCGTTTTCGTGGTGAGGGAAGACGAGGTCGAGGCCGCCGCCGTGGATGTCGAAGGTGTCGCCCAGTAGTTTCTTGCTCATGGCGGAGCACTCGATGTGCCAGCCGGGGCGGCCGTTGCCCCAGGGGCTTTCCCACGAGGGCTCACCAGGCTTTGCCGATTTCCAGAGGGCGAAATCGGCGGGATGCTTTTTGCGTTCGCCGGTGCTGCCGCCTTCACCTTGGAGTGATTCGATCGAGCGGTTCGAGAGTTTGCCGTAGTCGGAGTCTTTGCCGACGTCGAAGTAGACGTCGCCTTCAGATTCGTAGGCAACGCCGCGCTCGACGAGGCATTCGATGAAACCGATGATCTCGGGCATGCAATCGGTCGCGCGCGGGAAGTGGTCGATTTGGTCGACGCCGAGCGCGGTGAGGTTTGAGTTGTAGTCGGCGACGTTTTCTTTCGCGACGTCGAGCATGGAGATGCCGCGCTCGTTCGCCTTTTTAATGAGCTTGTCGTCGACGTCGGTGATGTTGACGACCCAGTTCACTTTGTAGCCGCAATAGGTGAGGTAGCGCTTGATGCAGTCGAAGATGACGGGGCCGACCATGTGGCCGATGTGGGCTTTGTCGTAGACGGTTGGGCCGCAGAGGTAGATGCCGACTTTGCCCGCTTGGACGGTGGCGAATGGTTCTTTGCGCTTGCTGAGCGTGTTGTAGATGCGCAGCGAGGGGTGGGCGGGGGCAAGGTTCAACGGTGCGGGCTTGGATTGAGTTGCGGGCATTGCTTTGTAGATGTGTTAGTTATTAACCACGGAGGCACGGAGAAAGGCAATTAGTTTTTAGACAGGATTAACGGGATGAACAGGATTTGTTTCAAAACGAATTTCTATCCAGTCAATCCTGTGGATCCTGTCTAAATAAATTCTTCTCCGTGAACTCCGTGTCTCTGTGGTTTAATTTGATTATTTGTCAGGCTGGAAGCCTGACCTACGGGTGTTCGATTAGGGCGATGCAGCGGGCTTCAATTAGTTCTTGTTGGCCGACGGGGCCGGTACCTTCGCCGGTTTTGGCTTTGATTCCGATTTGGTGTGGGTTGAGGCTGAGGATGCCGGCGATGCGGTGGCGGATGGCGTCGTAGTAGTCGGAAAGTTTGGGTTGTTCGGCGTGGATTACGCAGTCGAGGTTCACGATGTGGTAGCCAGCGTCGTTGAGGCGGGCAGCGGCGGCGCGGAGCATGTCGGCGGAGTCGCGGCCGCGGTTGTTGGAATCGGTGTTCGGGAACAGGCGGCCGATATCGGGCAGGGCGGCGGCTCCGAGGAGTGAGTCGGTGATGGCGTGGAGGAGCACATCGGCATCGCTGTGGCCGACGAGCTGGCGGTCGTGGGGCACGTCGATGCCACCGAGGCGCAAGGGGCCGCCGGGGGCGGTTCGGTGCGAGTCTTCGCCGAGTCCGATGCGCAGGTTACTCGTGGTAAGTTCTCCGGTGGGGCGAGGTTAGTTAAGGTGCGCGGATTATACCCGGGGGTGAAATGTGGGACAACGCGAGGCGAGTGTCGGCGGGCGGGGCGGGAGATTGGCGGTTGAGCTAAACCGCAAGCGACGCGGTGGCGTTCCTGGTTACTTCGCGATTTCGGCGGCGTAGAGTTCGACGGTGACGCGGAAGGGTTCTTCGGCGGCGTCGGGGAGGCGGACTTCGAGTTGGGCGCCGTTGTGGAGGAATTGGGCGATTTTCACGGTGGCGTCGGAGTCGTCGGCGATGTTGGCTTCGATTTGGGGGAGGCGTTCGAAGGGGGGGCAAAATGCTACGTAGATCGTGGTCTGGCGTTCGCCGGTGGTGAATTCGGCGGTGAGTTCGCCGCGGATGGCTTCGCGGCCGTCGTCGAGACGGATGCGGGTGAGGTGTTGGAGGATGGTTTCGGATTCCTCTTCCTGATCAGATACATCCGATGAAGATTCCGCGGATAACGTGTGTGGATCGGGCGTAGCTGCGGTTATCGGCAGTTGTCGGCGACGAAATGGTGGCAGGAATACTGCTTCGAGCATGACCGCCGGCCAGATGAGCCAGTCGAGGATGTGCGCGCCAGGGTAGGAGCAGGCGATGGCGAGCGCGAGGAGAACGGAGATCGCAATCGACGGAATGATTGCGCTGGGGTGGGAGAGTTCGCGGACGGCGATTGTCCAGGCGAGCGCGATGGTCGCAACGATGAAGAGTTGTGGCGCGGGGAGTTCGTCGGAGAATGCTCCCGCGGCGCGGCGGGCCAACAAAAACGCCGCAGTGGTGACTGCGGCGATTGTGGATGCGATGACGAACGCGCGAACGAAGACGTCGCGGTCGTGAAATATGCTTAGCGAACGTGTTGTGCCGTCCGTGGCACGCATGGTGTTGACTCCGTTGGAAAGCTTCATCGGCGTCGGAGACGCCTCCCACAGGGAGGAAAGGCGGCCTCCTACAAATAATCAAAAACTAGCGGGCTGCGGCGGCTGTGGTTTCAGCGGCGGCGGCGAGTTCCTTGGCCTTATCCGTGCGTTCCCAGGTGAACTCTTTCTCGTTGCGGCCGAAGTGGCCGCCGGCGGCCGTCTTGCGGTAGATCGGCTTGCGGAGATCGAGGTGCTTGATGATGCCCGACGGCGTGAGCGGGAAGACTTCGCGAATGAGCTCGCAGATGCGGGCGTCGTCGATCTTGCCGGTGCCGTCGGTGTCGACGTTTACGCTCACGGGATCGGCGACGCCGATGGCGTAGGCGAGTTGAACTTCGCAGCGGTCGGCGAGGCCGGAGGCGACGATGGTCTTCGCGACGTAGCGGGCCATGTAGGCGGCGCTGCGGTCGACCTTTGTGGGGTCTTTGCCGCTGAATGCGCCACCGCCGTGACGGCCCCAGCCGCCGTAGGTGTCGACGATGATCTTGCGGCCGGTGAGACCGCAGTCGCCGTGCGGACCGCCGACGATGAATTGGCCGGTCGGGTTGACGTGGTAGTTGATTTCGCCGGTGACGAGCTCTTTCGGCAGGAGCGGGGCGACGATCTTTCGGACGAACTTTTCGATCTCGGGCTGCTTCACTTTTTCGTCGTGCTGCGTCGAGACGACGATCGTATCGATGCGGATCGGCGTGGCACCGTCGAATTCGATGGTGACCTGGCTCTTGCTATCTGGGCGGAGCCAATCGACTTCGTTCTTGAAGCGAGCTTCGGTGAGGCGATTGATGATTTTGTGAGCGAGCGAGATCGGGAGCGGCATCAGCTCGTCGGTGTCGTTGCAGGCGTAGCCGAACATGAGGCCTTGGTCGCCGGCGCCTTCGCGGTCGACGCCCATCGCGATATCTGGGCTTTGTTCGTGCAGCGCGACGAGGACCGAGCAGTGGTCGGCGCTGATGCCCATCGAGGCTTCGGTGTAGCCGACGTCGTTGATGACTTCGCGGACGACCTTCTGCATGTCGACGGTGGCTTTGGTCGTGATTTCGCCGGCGATGACGGCGAGGCCGGTGGTGACCATCGTTTCGCAGGCGACGCGGCTCATGGGATCTTGAGCGAGCATGGCGTCGAGGACGCCGTCGGAGATTTGGTCGGCCAGCTTATCGGGGTGGCCCATGCTGACGGATTCGCTGGTGAAGAGGTGTCTGCCGGATGCCACGTGGGTACTCCTGAGAGTGCTGAGAGAGGTGTTTCGTAGGGATTGATTTGAGAACCGCCGAAGCGGCGATTTTTGAGCGAAACCGTCATTCTAATTGGCAAATGACAAGGTCGGCAACCGGCTAGTTCGGGATGCGCGGGTTTTCAGTATTATGGTGGCGCTGTAGGGTGGGGCGAGGCGGGTCCTACGGATTTAGCATTGGTAGTGAGCAGATTTGATGGCACGTTGGCCACGGCATGTTTGGACTTCGATCTTCACCTACGGGACGGTGTTTGTGCTGTTTCCGCTGCTGTGTTTGTTGGCAGTGGCGTGGGTGCGTGGGTGGATCTTTTAGTGCGTTAGGGAGTGCGCAGTGGGCAATTTGAGCGAGAGCGAGCTTCGCGGGCGACTGCAGGGGGTTGGGCAGGAGCATTTGGTGCAGTTTTGGGGGGAGTTGGATGGCGGAGCGCGCGCGGAGTTGTCGCGGCAGATTGCGGCGGTTGATTTCGAGCAGATTGCGAATTTGTTCTCGCAGGGCGCAGGGGGCTGTGATTGGGCAGCGATGGCACGGCGGGCGACGCCGCCACCGGCGATGCGGTTGGCCGAGCGGCAGCGTGGCGGCGGGAAATTCTCCGCTGCCGATGCGAAGAAGCGCGGGGTTGAGGCGCTTCGCGCGGGCAAAGTCGGCGTGTTGTTGGTCGCGGGTGGGCAGGGGAGTCGGTTGGGGTTTGAGCATCCGAAGGGGATGTACGAGATTGGGCCGACCTCGAAGGCGTCGCTTCTGCAGATACATTTTGAGAAGGCGCTGGCGGCGGCACGGCGATACGGGGCGGCGGTGCCTATCTATATGATGACGAGCCCCGTGACGCACGATGAGCAGACGGAGTTTTTGCGCGAGCACAAGCGGTTTGGGTTGCCGGAGGATGATGTCGTACTGTTTTGCCAGGGGACGATGCCGGCGGTTGATGCGAAGAGTGGTAAGTTGCTGCTGGCGGATAAGGGCTCGTTGTTTTTGAGCCCGGATGGGCATGGCGGGACGGTCGCGGCGCTCGCGGCGAGCGGGGCGATTGCGCACATGCGGCGGCGTGGGATCGAGCATCTGTTTTATTTGCAGGTGGATAACCCGCTCACGCCGATTTGTGATGCGGAATTTATTGGGTATCACTTGCTCGCGAATTCGGAGCTGACGTCGATGGCGGTGCCGAAGCAGACGCCGCAGGATCGGGTTGGCGTGTTTGCAATGATCGATGGGCAGATGCAGGTCATTGAGTACAGCGATTTGCCGGAAGACGTGGCGGCGGAAAGCGAGGCAAGCGGTTCGCTAAAGTTTTGGGCGGGCAGCATCGCAGTACACGTATTCGGTGTGGCGTTTTTGGAGCGGGCGCTGGCGCTAAAAAATGCGTTGCCATTTCATATTGCGCGGAAGAAGGTTCCGTTTGTTGATGCAAGCGGCAGCGTGGTGCAGCCGAAGGAGCCGAATGCGCTCAAGTTCGAGCGGTTTATTTTCGATTTGCTGCCGCATGCGAAGAATCCGCTGGTGGTGGAGTTTGAGGAGTGTGAGGTTTTCGCGCCGCTTAAGAATGCGCCGGGAGCGGAGCGTGATACTCATGAGTACGTTCAGAGGCACATCGTGGAGCAGCATCGGCGTTGGCTAGAAGCTGCGGGGACGCGCGTGGCGGAGGGGGCGAGCGTGGAGATTAGTCCGCTGTGGGCGCTGGATGCGGAGGGAGTGGCAAGTCGGGCAGATCGGCCGGCAGGGTTGAACCGAGACACTTATTTGCGAGCCTGAAAACATTTACCACAGAGAGCATAGAGGACATGGAGGCGAGAAAGAGATCAAATAGAAGGTCTGATTTATTCTCTGTGAACCTGTGTCCTCTGTGGTGAAACATGAAATTCGAAGTTGAGCAAAAGCATGTGGTCGCGGATGAGTCGCACTTGTTTGAGCGGCTGGCAGAGCGAGGGGTCGAAGTCGGTCCGCGGGTGGAGCAGGTGGATCGGTATTTTGCGCATCCTTGTCGTGACTTTTCTAAGACGGATGAGGCGCTGCGGATTCGAACTGTCGGTGACCAGAGTTTCGTGACTCTTAAGGGGCCGAAGATTGATACGACGACGAAGACGCGGCACGAGCTTGAGTTGCCGCTGGATGCGGGCGATCGTGATGGGGTGAAATTCGGCGAGCTGCTCGAGTCGCTGGGGTTCAAGCCGGTGGCGGTGGTGAAAAAGAAGCGGCGGAAGTTTGAGATCGACTTTGAGGGGCGGAAGGTTGAAGGGGCGCTCGATGAGGTGGAGCATGTTGGGCAGTATGTCGAGTTGGAACTGATGGCCGAACAATCGGGGTTGGATGAGGCCAAGCGCGTCGTATCGTCGCTGGCGAAAGAACTGCAGTTGGGTGGCGTCGAGCGACGTAGCTATCTGGAAATGCTGCTCGAAAACTTGTCGAAGCTCGCGTCGAACTGAGCTTTTCCGGGCTTGCGCATTTTGCCATACTTCGCGGCCCGTTTTTCGTGGCGCCTTTCGCCATTGCGCGTGTCAAAGAAACCCCCGGCAGAGCCGGGGGCTGCCGATCTGGCGGTAACGTCGGCGTTAGATAATGGATTCAGTCATGAAGATATTTTTTTCTGTTGGCGAGCCGAGTGGGGATTTGCATGGGGCGAATTTGATTCGGGAGTTGCGGCGGCGGCGACCGGATTGCGAGTTTGTCGGGTACGGCGGGCCGCGGATGGCGGCGGCGGGGTGCGAACTGCATGAGGACCTCACCAAGTTTGCGGTGATGTGGTTCTTGCATGCGATCCTGAACATCCACAAGTTTTGGGATATGGCGAGTCGGGCGGATCGATATCTTCGTCATCATCGGCCGGATGCAGTCGTGCTCATCGACTACCCAGGGTTCAATTGGTGGATTGCGCGGCGGGCGAAGGCGCATGGCATCCCGGTGTTCTATTACGGCGTGCCGCAATTGTGGGCTTGGGCCGGCTGGCGCATTCGGAAGATGCGGCGATTTGTGGATCACGTGCTGTGCAAGTTGCCGTTCGAAGAGGCGTGGTATCGCGAGCGAGGCTGCAATGCGACGTTCGTGGGGCATCCTTACTTCGATCAGCTGCGAGGGGAGAAATTAGACGCGAAATTCATTAGCGAACTGAAGCGTGGCGATGGGCCACTGGTTGCCATTTTGCCGGGGTCGCGCACCCAGGAAGTGAAGAGCAATCTCGAGTACTTCTTGAAGGCCGCCCAGATTGTGCGTGAGCGTGTGCCAAATGCGCGATTTGCGATCGCGTCGTTCAAAGAGAGCCAAGCAGAATTGGCGCGGGCGGCGCTTGCGGGCAAAGACTTGCCGGCGGTGGTGCATGTGAAGCGGACGGCGGAGATTATTGAAGCGGCGGATTGTGCGATGGCCGTTTCGGGCTCGGTGTCGCTGGAGCTGCTGTATCACGAGAAGCCGACCGTCATTCTTTATTACATCACGCGGTTTGCGTACTTTGTGCAATTGTTCTTCCGCAAGGTGCGGTATATCACGCTGGTGAATTTGCTGACGGCGACTGATTTGTTTCCCAAGAAGCTGGCGAGCTACGATCCGAAGGATCCGGTGGATTCCCATGTGCTGATGCCGGAGTACCTCACGTGCCGAGATAAGTCGCGGCAGGTGGCGGAGCATGTGATCGAGTGGCTCGTGGACCCGGTGAAAAGATCGACGCGGGTGGCTCAGTTGGCGGAACTGAAAGAACGCGTTGGCCACGGCGGGGCGTCGTTGCGGGCGGCCGACTACATGCTGCAGGTGCTCGATAGCCGGCGGAAAACGGTGCTGCGAACACATTCTGCGTTCGGCGTGGCACCGTCGCATGCCGTTTGTGAAGCGGCGTAACAGCGGATTTCGGATTGCGGACTGCGGAACGCGGATTGAATAATGGGCATTCCGCGTTTGTTGGCAGACGGATGGCCGTCGCCGCGCTTCACCGCAGTTCGATTGTCGCTTTATGTTACTTGGCGAGCCCTCAGCGTCGCAGGCTGATTTGCACTTTCGGGTGTTCGGCTTTCCGGTGCGCGTGCACCCATTTTTTTGGATAGTTTCGCTGGCGATGGGGTTGGGCAGTGGGCCGGCGGACCCGCAAAAGACCTTGGTGTGGGTCGCGGTCGTCTTCGTCTCGGTGCTCGTGCACGAACTCGGACACGCGAGCGTGCAACGGTTTTACGGCGGGCATCCTTGGATCACGCTGTATAGCTTCGGTGGACTGGCGTCGTGCAATGACGGGCCGCGAACGCCGGGGCGTCGGATTCTGGTGCTGCTCGCCGGACCAGGGGCGGGGTTTTTGCTTGCCGCAGTGCTTTTCGCTGCGCTGCGGCTCAGCGGTCACGTGATCGGCTTCGGTAAGCATGGCACGCTCATGAATACGGAGTGGTTATTCAACGCGGAGCGAGTGTTGATTCAACCACTCGGTCCATTTGCCGTGTACTTCGAACCGATGAAAGCGGACCTGCTCAACGACGTGATCGCGAAGGTTTTGGAAGTGAATATCATGTGGGGCGTCATCAACTTGCTTCCTGTGTTCCCGCTTGACGGAGGGCAGATTGCTCGCGAATTGTTCAACATTCAGAACCCACGTACCGGTACGGTGTCGGCGTTGCAGCTTTCGGCGGGTATTGCCGTGCTGATCGCGGCGTACGCCCTACTGAATCAGCATTTTTATCTGGGATTGATGTTCGGCTATTTGGCCTACAGCAATTTTCAGTCGCTGCAGTTCCATCAGAATCGATGGCGATGATTCGCATCGCAGCCATCAGTCACTCTTGAACACGATTGCACCAACTCGCCGCGTCGTTCTTTTGGGCGCGAGTAATTTGGTTCGCGGCTTTCCGACGATCGTAGAAACGATTCGTCGGATGTGGCGCGAGCCGATCGAAATTATGGTTGCGATGGGGCATGGAAGGTCGTATGGGCAAGATTCTGTGGTGTTGGGGAGAAAAATTTCTGGAATTTTTCCCTGCGCGCTTTGGCGAGATTTACAAAACCGCGCGCCGCTGCCAACGACGGCGCTCATTACGGATATTGGGAACGATTTTTTGTACGGAGCGACGCCCGATCGGCTGCTCGAATGGGCTGAGGAATGTTTAGATCGACTCGCCGCGGCGGGCGCGGCGGCGAGCGTCACGCAACTTCCGATTGGGAGCCTCGAACGACTTGGTGAGCGCCGATTTCAGTTGTTCCGGCGTATGTTATTTCGGCGGAGCAGACTCTCGTTATCGGAAGCGCTGCAGTTGGTTCGAGGAATGAACGAGCAACTGACGGCGGTTGGAAACGCGCGAAAAGTGCCGATAATTTCAGTGTCGCCGAATTGGTATGGGTTCGATCCGATTCACATTAAGCGGCGCATCGAACGGGAGGCGTGGCCGGAAATCTTGTCCGGTTGGCGAGCGACGAGTGAGTCGATCGCACCAGTTCGCTCGTCACTGACGATGACTGCCTATTTGGCGGCTTTGGCGCCCGCCGAGCACGCTCGATTTGGTTTTGCGCGCCGCGCGGCGCAACCGGCAGCGCGATTTTTTGACGGCACCACGATCTCGTTGTATTGAACAGCGCGCGGGTTGTTGCGAACGATCATTTTCGCGCGCTTGCGATGAAAAAAAGTTGATGCGCAATCGTCATCGCGTGAAAAAAAATTTGCATTGAGTAAGAATTTTTACAAAAACGTGTTGCACAATTTCAGTAATTTCGTACAACTACGAACAAGTGACATCGGTGTTCACACATTTCAAATTGCAATCGAGTTGATGAAGGAAGTTGATTCGATTGCGAAGTGAGATGTGAGTTACCGGAGCTGCCGCGGATTGCGGTGGCTGGTTTTAACTAGGTGATGTCGGCTGTTAGTTTGAATGGTGTGTCAGCCGGCGAGTCACCAAAACTTTTTTATGGAGGAGTGACTGTGGCCAAGAAGAAGCGCGCTGCGAAGAAGAAGGCAGCCAAGAAGACCGCCAAGAAGAAGAAGGGCGCCAAGAAGAAGGCCAAGAAGGCGAAGAAGAAGACCAAAAAGTCCATGTAACTTTAGGTCTTACGCCTCAGCGGGCTGGGAACCACTAGTTCTCTCCGCTGCGTGAACTAACGGGAAAGAGCCGCTGGGTTAAGCCTGGCGGCTCTAGTTTTTTGCGCAGATGGTTTTTTTGCGTAGAGCGTTGATCGCGAGTGAACCCCCGGCAGAGCCGGGGGCTGCCAGGTTAGTGGCGCGGTCGGAACCGAATTGGTTGCTCGTTTAGAGGACGTTCAGAGTTGGCAGGGGCGGGGCGGCTTTGTGGGATGTGCTGATGCCGCGCACTAGTTTTTGGCAGATGTCTTTGAAGAACGGCGCTGTTGCCTCGTCGCTGTAGTTGCCGGCCGTGTCGCCGGCGTCGCCGCGTTGGCGGATGCCGATGTTGATCGGCACTCCTCCCAGGAACGGCACTTCGAGCTCGGCCGCTTTCTTTTCTGCGCCGCCGGAGCCGAAGATGTCGTAGCGTTTGCCGCAGTCGGGGCAGATGAAGTAGCTCATGTTCTCGACCATGCCGAGGAGCGGGATGTTCACTTTGCGGAACATCGCGATGGCTTTTACAGCGTCGAGTAGCGCGACGTCTTGCGGCGTGCAAACGACTACGGCGCCCGTGAGCGGCAGAATTTGCGAGAGCGTTAGTGCGATGTCACCAGTGCCGGGCGGCATGTCGATGATGAGGTAATCGAGATTGCCCCATTCGGTGTCGCGCAGGAATTGCGTGATCGCGCCGTGAAGCATTGGGCCGCGCCAAACGACGGCTTCGCCGGGCGGTACGAGGAAGCCCATGCTCATCACGCGGATGTCGTCTTTGACAATCGGTTGCAGGCGGCCGTTTTCGAGATGGGGGCGTTCGTTGACGCCGAGCAAGTGAGGGATGCTAGGTCCGTAGACGTCGGCATCCATGAGTCCGACTGCTGCACCGGCGTTTTTCAGTCCATATGCAATGGACGCGGCGACGGTGCTTTTGCCGACGCCGCCTTTGCCGGAGCCGACGGCGATCACGCTTTTTGCCGTGAGGCC
>Ga0206917_1170_pt1 | contig 15605 bp, 12 predicted proteins | sample Alteio_BWOrgHeat_68_FD_152931 | JGI IMG/M metagenome (GOLD analysis project Ga0206917, IMG submission 152931) | Enriched cells from forest soil in Barre Woods Harvard Forest LTER site, Petersham, Massachusetts, United States -... | ecosystem: Environmental > Terrestrial > Soil > Temperate forest >...
CACCTATTCAGCGCGTAGTAGGAGCTTTGCAAAACAGGCCCGAAGCTGCAGCAGCAGTTGCTGAATAATTAAACAAGGGAAACAATTTTTTTAATAACCATCCGCCGGAGTATAGAATACTAAGAAGGCGGAAAAAATTTAAACATTATGGCAGACGTAAAAACATTAGCTGAAAGCTTAGTAAGCTTAACAGTAAAAGAAGTTCAGGAATTAGCTGAATTCTTAAAATCAGAATACGGCATCGAACCAGCTGCAGCTGCAGTGGTGGTTTCAGGTGGCGACGGTGGTGGCGCAGCTGCTGCTGAAGAAAAAACATCTTTCAACGTTATCTTAAAAGCAGCCGGTGCTAACAAATTAGCGGTTGTTAAGATCGTTAAAGAATTGACTGGCTTAGGATTGAAAGAAGCTAAAGACTTAGTAGATGGCGCTCCAAAACCTTTGAAAGAAGGTGTTGATAAAGCAACTGCTGATGATCTGAAAGCTAAATTGACTGAAGCTGGTGCTGAAGTTGAAATCGCTTAATAAGTTCTAACTTTAGATAATAAGAAAGCCGTCTCGTTTTAAATGAGACGGCCTTTTTATTTGTATAATGTCTCTGGTACTTATTCTTTAATAAGTTTCACTACAGTTGAAGTGCCGTTATTACCGGAAATTTTTAGCGCATAAACACCGCCGGGGAATGAAGCAGTAATGATTGGAACAGGTGCTGTCACTTCGCCGGAATACACCAATTGTCCCTGCATATTATAGATCGTAACGAATGCTGGTAATTGGTCGGCAGGTATGTTGATCTTGAAACTGCCGCCTGTTACGGGGTTAGGATATATTTCGGGGGCAATTCCTTCCAAACCACCGGCAGATAAAGTAGATATGGTATTTGAATAAGTGATGGAGCCATTGGATTCAATTGCTTTTAATCTATAGCAAAAACTTTCCTGGGGTAAAACAGGGTCTGTATAAAAATAATCTTTTGCAAGGTCGCCATAACCCGATCCTTTTATAGCCGCAATATCGGTAAAGGTTTTACAATCATCGCTGCGTTGAAGCATATAGGTTACACCTTGCTCCTCAAAATTAACGATCCAGCTAACAGTATTTCCTTCTGAAGATGAAACAACCGCAAAATGATTTAATAATACCGCTAGAACGGGGGTGGCAAAAAGCAGGCACCCTGCCTGGTTAGGTACCTGGGAAGTTGCAGAAATTGGAATACTACATGGAACGCAAACAGAATCACTGCTCAGCCCGCCATCTCCGAATGAACCAGACATTATCGTGCTTGTTATAAGAACTGCCGGGGCAGAGGATTCATCAAAAACATAAACGGTAGCTCCGTCCGGCCAGTTGTATAAATTAAGTCGACATCCGCCCGCACATGAAAGGTCACCAACTTCTATAGCTTGTGTACTGGGGGGGCATTGAGCCTCTGTGTTAAGACTGTAGCTGGTGGCAATAAGCAATAAAAGTAAAAATTTTGCCATAATTGGGATACCTGTCAGGCGAATGGTGAAATTAGGGCTTTTTACCCCAATCATTGGCACAGGTAGCCAACAATCGCCTTCGTTCAATGGGTAAAACTAATGAAATAACAGCTGAAAATCAATACCTATTACGGGATGTATTTAGCCGGGCGGGAGAACTTTACGAAGTTTTTGTAAATCCGCCAAAAACTATTGTTAATTCGTTCAAATTTCGAATCTTTTCCTTAACTTTGCCCTCCTTTAATTTTGGGTTAGTGGCATTTGTTAAATGCTTTCAGCCGATCTTAAGGGGTCTTCTGCACTTAAAAACGTTTAATTTAGAATATGTCTGCAACAAAATCTCCTACTGCTAAGCGTATCAATTTCGGAAAAGTTGAATTGCTTGCAGAAACACCCGATTTGCTCGGAATTCAGATACAGTCATTTAAAGATTTTTTCCAGTTAGAAACTACGCCCGATAAGCGTAATAATGAAGGATTGTTCCGTGTGTTCAAAGAGAACTTTCCGATCACCGATACCCGCAATATTTTCGTGCTGGAATTTTTGGATTATTTCATTGATCCGCCACGTTACACGATTGACGAGTGTATTGAAAGAGGGTTAACGTATGCTGTGCCGTTAAAAGCAAAGTTGCGTTTAAGCTGTAATGATGAAGAACACGTAGATTTCCAAACCATCGTTCAGGATGTGTTCTTAGGAAATATCCCATACATGACTCCACGTGGTACGTTTGTAATAAACGGTGCTGAACGTGTGGTAGTTTCTCAATTGCATCGTTCACCAGGTGTATTCTTTGGTCAATCGGTTCATCCGAACGGAACGAAGATCTACTCTGCAAGGGTTATTCCTTTCAAAGGTGCATGGATGGAGTTTGCAACAGATATCAACAACGTGATGTATGCGTACATCGATCGTAAGAAAAAATTCCCTGTAACAACCTTGTTACGTTCTATCGGTTTCGAAACAGATAAAGATATTCTTGAACTGTTTGGAATGGCGGATGAAGTGAATGCGGATAAAAAATCATTAACTAAATACATCGGCAAACGTTTGGCTGCACGTGTACTTCGTACATGGGTAGAAGATTTTGTGGATGAAGATACCGGTGAAGTTGTAAGCATCGAACGTAATGAGATCGTATTGGAACGCGATACTTATTTAGACGAAGAGAATATCGCTACCATCGCTGAGTTAGATGTGAAGAGCGTATTTGTTCAGAAAGAAGAAGTGAGTGGTGATTACGCGATCATCTACAATACATTAAATAAAGATACTTCTAACAGTGAGTTGGAAGCGGTGCAACACATCTATCGTCAATTGCGCGGTGCGGATGCTCCTGATAACGAAACGGCTCGTGGTATCATTGATAAATTATTCTTCTCTGATAAACGTTATGACCTTGGTGAAGTTGGTCGTTATAAGATCAATCGTCGTTTAGGGTTGAACTATCCGTTAGAGAAAAAAGTATTAACGAAAGAAGATATTATTGCTATCATTAAATATCTCGTACTGTTAACCAACGGTAAGAGTGAAGTAGATGATATCGATCATTTAAGCAATCGTCGTGTACGTACAGTGGGTGAGCAATTGTATGCTCAGTTCGGTGTTGGATTGGCTCGTATGGCACGTACCATTCGCGAAAGAATGAACGTTCGTGATAATGAAGTATTTACTCCGGTTGATCTGATCAATGCAAGAACATTGTCTTCTGTTATCAATTCGTTCTTTGGTACTTCTCAGTTATCTCAGTTCTTAGATCAAACAAATCCGTTAAGTGAAATAACACATAAACGTCGTATCTCAGCGCTTGGGCCCGGTGGTCTAAGTCGTGAAAGAGCGGGCTTTGAAGTTCGTGATGTTCACTATTCTCACTACGGTCGTCTTTGTACTATCGAAACTCCGGAAGGTCCGAATATCGGTCTTATCTCAACTCTTTGCGTTCACGCGAAGATCAATGATATGGGCTTTATCGAAACACCTTACCGTAAAGTAACGGATGGTAAAGTTGATATGAAAAAGATCACTTTCCTGAGTGCGGAAGAAGAAGATACAGCGAAGATCGCGCAGGCGAATATCGATATGGATGAGAAAGGAAACTTTATTGAAGACAGAATTAAAAGTCGTCAAACAGGTGATTTCCCGATCCTTGATAAAGAAGAAGTAGAATACATGGACGTTGCTCCAAACCAGATCGTTGGTTTGAGCGCTTCATTGATTCCGTTCTTAGAACATGATGATGCCAACCGTGCATTGATGGGATCAAACATGCAACGTCAGGCTGTTCCGTTATTACGTCCTGAAGCGCCAATTGTTGGTACAGGATTGGAAGGAAAAGCTGCACGTGATGCAAGGATTCAAATTCATGCAGAAGGTAATGGTGTTGTTGAATATGTAGATGGTAATGAAATTCATGTTCGTTATAACAGAAATGAAATACAACAATTAGTAAGCTTTGAAGAAGATTTGAAGATATACAAGCTGACTAAATTCATACGTACCAACCAGGAAACATGTATCAACTTACGTCCGGCTGTAGTTAAAGGCCAGAAAGTAGTTGAAGGTGATTTCCTAACAGAAGGTTACGCAACCAAAGATGGTGAAGTAGCATTGGGTCGTAACTTAAAAGTGGCGTTCATGCCATGGAAAGGTTACAACTTTGAAGATGCGATCGTTATCTCTGAAAAAGTAGTGAAGGATGATTGGTTCACTTCAATCCATATCAGTGAGTTTGAAACAGAAGTGCGCGATACCAAATTGGGTGAAGAAGAATTAACTCCGGATATTCCTAATATCAGTGAAGAAGCAACCAAGGATCTGGATCAAAACGGTATCATCCGTATTGGTGCTCACATTAAAGAAGGTGATATCATCATTGGTAAGATCACTCCAAAAGGTGAAAGCGATCCAACTCCGGAAGAAAAATTGTTACGTGCTATCTTCGGTGATAAAGCCGGTGATGCAAAAGATGCTTCTCTGAAAGCACCAAGCGGAACAGAAGGTGTGGTGATCGGTAAGAAATTATTCCAACGTGCTAAGAAAGATAAGAACTCTAAAGTAAGAGAAAAAGCAAGTCTGGATAAAATTGAAAAGACACACGAAAAGAACGAAGTAGATATTCTTGAATTATTGGTAGGTAAACTACAAATATTATTGAAGGATAAAACCTCTTCCGGTGTTAGCAACAACTTCGGTGAAGTGCTGATCGGCAAAGGCGCTAAGTTCAATGCTAAGAACATTGCCAATGTTGATTATCTGAATGTAAATCCTTTGGGATGGACAGACGATACAAAAACAAATGACCTTGTTAATACGCTCTTACATAATTATAATATCAAGTTCAACGAAGAATTAGGTCGTTATAAGAGAGAAAAATTCAACATCAGTATTGGTGATGAATTACCTGCAGGTGTATTGAAACTGGCTAAAGTTTATCTAGCGGTTAAACGTAAACTAAAAGTGGGTGATAAAATGGCGGGTCGCCATGGTAACAAAGGTATTGTTGCCAAGATCGTTCGCCAGGAAGATATGCCATTCTTGGAAGACGGAACACCGGTTGATATCGTATTGAATCCATTGGGCGTACCGAGTCGTATGAACCTTGGACAGATCTACGAAACCGTATTGGGTTGGGCCGGTGAAAAATTGGGTGTGAAATTCGCTACTCCGATTTTTGATGGTGCAAGTGTAGATGAGATCGCTGCTGAAATTAAAAAAGCTGATCTTCCTTTATTCGGACATACATATTTATATGATGGTGAAACAGGAGATCGTTTTGATCAGAAAGCAACAGTTGGTATCATCTATGTAATTAAACTTCACCACATGGTGGATGATAAAATGCATGCCCGTTCAATCGGACCATACAGTTTAATCACTCAACAACCGCTTGGTGGTAAGGCTCAATTCGGTGGACAACGTTTCGGTGAAATGGAAGTGTGGGCACTGGAAGCATATGGTGCATCTAATATATTACAGGAATTGCTGACGTTGAAATCAGATGATATCATCGGTCGCGCAAAAACATATGAAGCCATTGTTAAGGGTGAAAATATCCCAAGGCCTGGTGTTCCTGAATCATTCAATGTATTGGTGCATGAATTGAGAGGATTAGGATTAGATCTTACTTTCGAATAAATAAGTATAGCGTCAAAAGTGAAGGGTTTATAGCTCTTCACTTTTGGCACTTCTTAAATGGCTGGTTGAATAATAAACACTAACAAATTATCAATTAAGAATATGGCATTCAAAAAAGAAAATCGTCCAAGATCAACTTTCTCACAGATCACAATCGGTCTGGCTTCCCCGGATAGTATCCTGGAAAAAAGCTTTGGTGAAGTGTTGAAACCTGAGACTATCAACTATCGTACTTACAAACCTGAAAGAGACGGGTTGTTCTGCGAAAGGATTTTTGGACCGGTAAAAGATTACGAGTGTGCGTGCGGAAAATACAAACGTATCCGTTACAAGGGTATCGTGTGTGATCGTTGCGGTGTTGAAGTAACGGAAAAGAAAGTTCGTCGCGAAAGAATGGGACACATCAAATTGGTGGTTCCTGTTGTGCATATATGGTATTTCAAATCATTGCCGAATAAGATCGGTTACCTGTTGGGAATGAGTTCTAAGAAATTAGAAACCATTATCTATTACGAACGTTTTGTAGTTATCAACTCCGGTATCCGTGCTGATAAAGGGCAAAACTTCGGGGATCTTTTAACAGAAGAAGAATACCTTGATATTTTGGAAACATTGCCAAAAGACAACCAGTTCCTTTCTGATGAAGATCCAAATAAATTCATCGCTAAGATGGGTGCTGAAGCGGTACATGATTTATTACAACGCATCGATTTGGATCAATTAAGTTTTGATCTTCGTAATGCAGCTGCTAACGAAACATCTCAACAACGTAAAGCAGATGCTTTAAAAAGATTGAGTGTGGTGGAAAGTTTCCGCGAAGCAAATACAAGAATTAACAACCGTCCTGAATGGATGGTTATGCAATATATCCCGGTTATACCACCGGAACTTCGTCCTCTTGTTCCTTTGGATGGTGGCCGTTTTGCATCATCTGATCTGAATGATCTTTATCGTCGTGTTATTATTCGTAATAACCGTTTGAAAAGATTATTAGAAATCAAAGCTCCTGAAGTTATCCTGCGTAATGAAAAACGTATGTTACAGGAAGCGATCGATTCATTGTTCGATAACTCACGTAAATCAAATGCGGTTAAAGCAGAAGGTGGACGTGCATTGAAATCTTTGAGCGATGTATTGAAAGGTAAACAAGGACGTTTCCGTCAGAACTTATTAGGTAAACGTGTGGATTATTCAGGTCGTTCTGTAATCGTTGTAGGACCAGAATTAAAAATGCACGAGTGCGGACTTCCTAAAGATATGGCTGCTGAATTGTTCAAGCCGTTTATCATTCGTAAATTAATTGAAAGAGGTATCGTAAAAACGGTGAAGTCTGCCCGTAAACTGGTAGATAAAAAAGAAGCAGTTATTTGGGATATCTTAGAAAATATATTGAAGGGTCACCCGGTAATGTTAAACCGTGCCCCAACCTTACACCGTTTATCAATCCAGGCATTCCAGCCAAAATTGATCGAAGGTAAAGCGATCCAGTTGCATCCGTTGGTAACAACAGCGTTCAATGCGGATTTCGATGGTGATCAGATGGCGGTTCACGTTCCATTGAGCAATGCTGCTGTATTGGAAGCGCAAATGTTGATGTTATCATCTCATAACATTTTGAACCCTCAGAATGGTACACCAATCACCCTTCCATCCCAGGATATGGTGCTCGGTTTGTACTATATTACTAAAGGCAAAAAATCTACTGAAACAGAAAAAGTAAAAGGCGAAGGAAAAGCTTTCTACTCTGCTGAAGAAGTGATCATTGCTTATAATGAAAGACAAGTAGATCTACATGCAGGTATAAGAGTAAGAGCAAACTTCAGAAATGAAGATGGTACACTTACTTATAAAGTAATAGAAACAAGTTTTTAGTTTTTGGTAATTAGTTGCAATTTTTTTAATAAAAAAGAGCCGCCCGTTCAGGACAGCTCTCAATATTATGAGTTTGGAGAGTAGTTTAAGAAAGCTTTTCTACCTGCATATAGTTCAGTTCCACAGGAGTAGCACGTCCGAAGATCTTCACCTGTACTTTCAATTTCTTCTTTTCATCATTCACTTCTTCGATCACACCGTTGAAATCATTGAAAGGACCATCGATGATCTTGATCGTTTCGCCTACGATGAATGGTTCGCTCATGGTCATTCCACCGCCTTCACCCAGCTCATCTACTTTACCCAACATCTTGTTCACTTCCGACCTGCGCAAAGAAATGATCATGCCTTTGCTGCCCTTGCCATCTGTTAAAAAATGCATCACGTTGGTGATATTGCTGATATGTTGTACGATATCATCGTTCAGTTTTTCGCCTGCTACTTCGATCATTACATAACCCGGATAGAAGTTTCTTTCGCGCATAACTTTTTTACCGTTCTGCACTTTATATACTTTTTCTACCGGCAGAAATATCTGCTTGATGGTTTCACTCCATCCATTACGGATAATATCCTTATCCAGGTATTCCTTTATCTTACGCTCTTTACCGCTCACTACGCGCAACACGTACCACTTGCTCTCTTTTTCCGGTGTTGGAGCGGGTGCTGATGTTATTGTTTCTTCCATCATCCTTTTTGCTTAAATATTTTGTAAATAAAACCTAACGTGCCGTTTGAGATCGTATCCATTACCCAAACCACCAATGTGATGACCGCCGTAGCGCCCAAAACGATCATGGTAGATTGTTGCAACTGTTCCCAATTAGGCCAGGTTACTTTTTCAACCAACTCTTTATAAGAGTCTTTTATGTACGCCGTTAACTTGTTCATAATATCAATTTGATGATCGTAAAATCAATCTTAGCACGGGCACTAGGATTCGAACCCAGATCAAAGGTTTTGGAGACCCGTATGCTACCGTTGCACCATGCCCGTATGAAAGCTAAGAGCTATCAACCATAGGCTGACAGCTCTTAGAATTACATTGCAAAGATAAATAAAAAATATCTGTTGCAAAACCTCAGCTAAAAGCTTTGGCTTATTTAACGATTTCAGTAACCTGACCTGCACCTACGGTACGTCCACCTTCGCGGATAGCGAATTTCAGACCTTTTTCCATAGCGATCGGTTGGATCAATGTTACATTCAATGAGGTATTATCACCTGGCATAACCATTTCAGTACCTGCATTCAAAGTAACTTCACCAGTTACGTCTGTAGTACGGAAATAGAATTGAGGACGATATTTATTGAAGAATGGAGTATGACGTCCACCTTCTTCTTTGCTTAATACGTAAACTTCACCTTTGAACTGAGTGTGCGGAGTGATTGAACCTGGTTTGCAAAGAACCATACCACGACGGATCTGAGTCTTTTCAATACCACGTAACAATAAACCTGCGTTATCACCAGCTTCACCTTCGTCCAATAATTTCTTGAACATTTCAACCCCTGTTACAGTAGAAGTTAAAGGAGCTTCGATCAAACCAACGATCTCGATACCTTCACCCACTTTGATACGGCCTCTTTCGATACGACCGGTAGCAACAGTACCACGACCAGTGATTGAGAATACATCCTCAACACTCATCAGGAACGGAAGATCAACCAATCTTGGAGGTAATGGAATGTAGCTATCAACAGCATCCATTAATTCGTCGATCTTAGCGATCCATTTTGCATCACCAGCCAAAGCGCCGGTTGCAGAACCCTGGATGATAGGAGTTTTATCTCCGTCAAATCCATAAGAAGTTAATAACTCACGGATCTCCATTTCAACTAATTCAAGTAATTCAGGATCATCCACCAGATCAACTTTGTTCATAAAAACAACGATCTGAGGAACGCCTACCTGACGAGCCAAAAGGATATGTTCTTTAGTTTGAGGCATTGGTCCGTCAGTAGCAGCAACTACTAATATAGCTCCATCCATCTGAGCAGCACCAGTGATCATATTTTTTACATAGTCAGCGTGACCCGGACAATCAACGTGAGCGTAGTGACGGGTAGCAGTAGCATACTCCACGTGCGCTGTGTTGATCGTGATACCCCTTTCTTTTTCTTCCGGAGCACCATCGATGTCATCGTAATTTTTTTTCTCCGCCAAACCTTTTTTAGACAAAACATCGGTTATAGCGGCTGTTAGTGTTGTTTTACCATGATCTACGTGACCGATAGTACCAACGTTAAGATGGGGCTTATCCCTCTTGAAGGTCTCTTTTGCCATTTTTATTTGTTTTAATAATTGTTTTTAAAAGTTATTGTTACCAGCAGCCAAACCGCTAATCAACATCGTTGTGTCACTCTCTTGTACTGTTTACCAATACGCAACGGGTGACAAATGTAAAATCAAAATATCTATTTTGACTTTTTAATTTTATAGAGCCATCAGTGAGAATCGAACTCACGACCCCTTCCCTACCAAGGAAGTGCTCTACCCCTGAGCTACGACGGCTAAAGAACTATCTGCCATCGCAGGCAGAAAAACTGAGCGGAAGACCGGGCTCGAACCGGCCACCTGAAGCTTGGAAGGCTACCGCTCTACCAAATGAGCTACTTCCGCTAGTGTTAATTCTAAAAGAACTGTTGTTTCAATCCGCAATTTACGATTAATAAATTGCAATTGATCCGTGGGCAGAGCAGGGTTCGAACCTGCGTACACTTACGTGAACAGATTTACAGTCTGTCGCCTTTAACCACTCGGCCATCTACCCAAATGCACAAAGCTTATACAAACTTTATACGGTTTATTATTGAGCCGAAGACTGGAGTCGAACCAGCGACCTACTGATTACAAATCAGTTGCTCTACCAACTGAGCTACTTCGGCCTGTACTTAAAAGAACTGTCTCAAAAAAAAGCGGGAATAGTTCACTACACCCTATTTTTTGGGAAGGCAAAGGTAAGTATATTTAGATAATAGCAAATTTTTAGAAAAGAAAATTTGAAAGGAATTTGAAAAAAGAATGGAAAGGAGATCTTAATAATAAAAAAGCCCCATCAAAGGGGCTTCTGTTTTTATACTAATTGTTTTTCTTTTTTTCGTTTTATCTGGGTGATGAGGGAAGCAACTGCAGCATCAAAACTTTCTTCAAACGACTTCGATGAATTCTTCACAAAGAAGTTGTAACCGGGCACGTGCACCTTAATCTCGGCGATCTTATCTTTGATTGTGTGAACCACATTGTCCAGCTTCAGATGTACATCTACTTTTGTAATACTGTCGTGAAACTGATCTAATTTGGAAATTTTCTTTTCTACATACGCAACCAATTTTTGGTCTGCATTGAAATGTACCGCTTGAATTTTTACGTTCATGATAATTAAATTTAACAGTGAACAATATTGTGAAAGAAAACGAGCATCCCCATCTTTCATTCACAAACTTTAATCATTTAAAAGAACTTTGTGTTGGACTATCAAGGTAGTTATGGAAACTGGTAATTCCTAATAAAATCGACGGTATTTTAAGCACTTGTTTTCCCACCACAATGCACATTTTGGGAGGGCAATTTTACGCTTTGGGATGGGCTTTTTTGTGGATATCCTTCAATTTTTCGATCGTATTGTGGGTGTAGATCTGGGTGGCAGCCAAACTGCTATGGCCAAGCAATTCCTTTACCGCATTGAGGTCTGCCCCGTTATTCATTAAATGGGTGGCGAAACTATGCCGCAATATGTGCGGGCTCTTTTTATCGATGGTGGTAACCATCGACAGGTATTTGACCACTACATTATATATATGTTTGGGATCAAGCTTTTTACCTTGTTCGCTCACCAGCAATTGTACGGCATCAAAGGTTTTTAATTCTTTTCTTTTAGCAGCTATATACGCGGCTACTGAACTCATTAACTCTTTACTAACTGGTAATATTCTCTCCTTGTTTCCTTTACCCAATACTTTAATGGTACTATTACCTTTATCAATACTTGATTCTTTTAATCCTGCCAATTCAGCCCGGCGCATCCCGGTATTGTAAAACAACTCCAATAAAAGGCGATCTGTTCTGCCTTCCCAGGTATCCGGAAACTCTATGTATTGAAATAAGGTATTAATATCTTTCTCCTCTACATATTTTGGTAACCGCTTTTTCACCTTTGGTGAAATGATGGTTGTCATTGGAGTTGAAGTAATCAGTCCCTGCTTTAACTGGTATTTAAAAAAAGATTTGAGCGCCGATATTTTACGGTTGATACTTTTTGATTCCATACCATGTTCTTTCAAACTCGCCAACCAGCTTCTGACAAAGGACGGAGCTATTTCAGTGAGCGAAGGATTATCAAACTCATCCTCTAAAAATTTAAAAAAAGCGACCAGGTCATTTTTATAGGAAATGACCGTATGCTGAGAATACCTTTTTTGAAACTGAAGGTAATCCAGGAAGGGCTGCGCTATCGGGAGATCACTTTGGGACATAAAAAAACTGATAGCTAAAGTTACAATAACCAGCTATCAGTTTAAAATATTGTTGTAAAGGCCGGATCTAAATATCGATCTTGCCTACTGCTATGTTCTGCTTGTAAACAGCTTTCAACACTTGCGTACGTCTTTTAATAGACGGTTTAGTGAAAGACTGTCTTTCTCTTAATTGCAATAAAACACGGCTTTTTTCAAATTTCTTTTTGTACTTTTTAAGCGCCTTGTCGATGTTTTCGCAATCTTTTGAATCAATAATTAACATGGTATATACCTCCTTTGGTAGTTTTTTTAGAGAGGCAAAGCTATGAAAATATTTTAATTTTTAAAAACTCTTCGCATAAAAGTATTTTTGTGGGATGTTCACAGGCATTATTGAAGCAACCGGCACCGTTACCGACATCCTGAAAGATGGCGCCAACAAGACATTTTGGATAAGTTCCCCTGTATCGAATGAGTTGACCGTCGATCAAAGCATATCCCATAATGGCGCCTGCCTTACCGTGGAAGAGGTAAAAAACGGTGCCCATCGCGTAACTGCCATCGAAGAAACACTGATCAAAACCAATTTAAATACCTGGACCAAAGGCACTATCGTTAATCTCGAAAGATGCCTGCAAATGAATGGCCGCTTAGATGGCCATATCGTACAAGGTCATGTTGATACTACAGCCCAATGCATGGGCATTATTGAAAAAGCAGGCAGTACTGAATATCGTTTTTCATTTGATAAAAAATTTGCGCCGCTGGTAGTGGAGAAAGGTTCTATTACCGTGAATGGTATTAGTCTGACTATTTTCGACATTACTGAAAATGCATTTACCATAGCCATTATCCCTTATACTTTTGAACACACCGACATAAAAAACCTTCGGGTGAACGACTATGTAAATATTGAATTCGATATGATCGGTAAATATGTTAGCCGTATCATGCAGCTCAGATAAAAAATCTAAACGGCTTTCCCTTTCATAGCAGTAGCAATCGCCTGATCCATCACACGTTCTGCATAAGGCCTTGACAGATCGTTCAACTCTTCCACTTTTTTATGGATCAGATCTTTATCTTCCATAGTAAGTGATAGTTGCAATGCCTGCATAGCTGCAGCAGTTGAACTTATTTCTTCTTTGGTAAGAAGAGCAGCATTCTTTTGTATGAACTTTTCTGTGGTTTCCAACAATTGCTCACCTTCGGTTCTCGCTTCTACCAATGCTCTCGTGGCAATATCGTCTTTTGCATAAGTGATAGAATCCAATAACATCTTTTCTACTTCATCATCGGTTAAACCGTATTGCGGCTTAACTTCTATACTTTGTTCTACACCGCTTCTTAACTCTTTCGCTTTTACTACCAATATACCATCCGCATTGATCAGGAAAGAAACATCTACCTTAGGAAAACCAGCCGGCATTGCGGGAATACCTTTCAATTCAAATTCAGAAAGCTTACGATTGTCTTTCACCATATCACGTTCACCCTGGTAAACAGCTACCTTCATTCCGCTTTGTCCGTCTTTATGTGTAGTGTATTGTCTGCCTGCTTTATTAGGAATTTTAGAATTACGTGGTATCAATACATCCATCAGGCCGCCCATTGTTTCAATCCCCAATGATAATGGCGTAATATCCAACAGTAAAACATCTTTATTATTTCCGGCAAGAATATCTGCTTGTATGGCTGCGCCCAGCGCCACCACTTCATCCGGATTTACGGAATCATTCACCGGCTTACCAAAGAAGGCACTCACCAATTGCTTTACCAGCGGCACTCTTGTAGATCCACCCACCATTACAATCACATCAATATCCGCAGATTTTAGAGACGCATCTTTCAATGCATTTTTACAACAAGTGATCGTTTTATCGATCAATGGTTGTATCAATTCTTCAAACTTAGCTTTTGTAAGAGCAATCTTTTTGCCATCCAGCACATCTTCAAATTTATCAGCAGAAGATAAAATGATCTTAGCCATTTCTGCTTTTAAGCGGATCGCCTGCGCGAATGACCTGTTCGTTCTTAATTCATCTTCGGGTATGCCTGACTGTTGTAACCAATATTTTACGATCGCGCTATCCAGGTCATCGCCACCCAAATAAGTATCGCCATTGGTTGATAACACTTCGAAGATCCCGTTATTGATGGTTAAGATAGAAATATCAAATGTTCCGCCACCCAGATCATACACCGCAATTGTTTTATGTTCATCTTTGTTCAACCCCAATCCGTATGCTAAACTGGCCGCCGTTGGTTCATTCACGATACGTAACACATCCAATCCTGCTAACTTTCCCGCATCACGTGTGGCCTGCCTTTGTGCATCATTGAAATAAGCAGGCACAGTGATCACTGCCTTATTTACCGGCGTTTTTAAGATATGCTCTGCGCGATGTTTCAATTCTTTTAAAATATAAGAAGACAATTCAATAGGCGAATAAAATTTATCTCCCCCCTGCACTTTCACCAGGCTCTCGGTATTATCATCAATAATTTTATAGGAAAAGAAGGAAGCATTTGATTTAATGTCGTTGTACGATTTTCCCATTAAACGCTTTGCAGAGAAGATCGTGTTCTGTGGTTCAGTGATCAAATAATTCTTTGCTTCATTTCCAACTGTTATACTGTTTACATCACCGAAATGCACGACAGATGGCACTAATGAAGAACTATCATGTTCTTTCAATGCCACGGGCTGATTGGTTCCCGGATGAATGATAGCGACCAAACTATTCGTTGTACCCAAATCAATCCCCACTATGATCTCTTCTTTTTGTAAACTACCTGTTGCTATATTGATGCCGATCTTTGCCATATAATATATAAACTTACTACTACTTACTTTTTTGAAAAATATTTATCCCTGATGTATTTATCTTCTCCATACATATCATCATAGAAGGTGATCTTACCATCTTCATCTGCTTTACAAGTGAAATAGCGGATAAACAGTGGCAATCTTGAATACATATAGATCGTCTTTTTCTCTTTTCTTGCCAGGATATTCACCAGCGAATCTGCATTGTAGCGCACCCTTCCTCCCGGTTTCTGACTAACAAAAAGACTGTCGTTCTTTAAAATATAAAATGCCAATGGTTCCCATTGTTGTACGCGTACGCAACCATGACTTAAACATCTTATACTATCATTAAATAATCTCCGTTCATTGGTATCATGCAGATAAACAGCGTACTTGTTATTAAAATTAAATTTTAAAACACCTAACGCGTTATCATCACCGCTGCCTTGTACGATCTCGTAAGGAATTCCTTTGCTATATTTTTTCCAGTTAACTTTTTTAGGATCTACCGGGTTGCCATGCTTGTCCATCAAATGCAATTCAATATGCCCCGGTAAATGACTGAGATAAGTTGGGTCAACTTTAAGTTTAGGAAGATATTGTTTTACGATAATGCTGGTAGGCACTGTCCATGTTGGATAAGTAACCATATTGGTTATAGAGCCGTTTAGCAAAGGGCTCCTTGTACTCGGTTTTCCGCAAACGATCTTAGATAGTATCGCAACGGTATCATGATCCCAAACCCTCAAATAAAATTCCGGAAGGTTTACCCAAATGTATTTTACCGGCATCGTATCGGGCAGGAATTTATATTTATCCATTGTAATGGCAATACGTTTAAAGCGCTC
>Ga0206917_1125_pt2 | contig 15485 bp, 10 predicted proteins | sample Alteio_BWOrgHeat_68_FD_152931 | JGI IMG/M metagenome (GOLD analysis project Ga0206917, IMG submission 152931) | Enriched cells from forest soil in Barre Woods Harvard Forest LTER site, Petersham, Massachusetts, United States -... | ecosystem: Environmental > Terrestrial > Soil > Temperate forest >...
AGGAGTTTTAATGGTGGGCCCTCCCGGTACTGGAAAGACCCTGTTAGCGCGAGCTATCGCCGGTGAAGCCGATGTGCCTTTCTTTAGCATCAGCGGCTCCGATTTCGTGGAAATGTTTGTCGGCGTCGGTGCTTCGCGAGTTCGAGATATGTTCGAGCAGGGCAAGAAATCAGCTCCCTGCATCATCTTTATCGACGAGATCGACGCGGTGGGCCGGCATCGTGGCCACGGCTTAGGCGGTGGGCATGATGAACGGGAGCAGACGCTGAATGCGTTGCTCGTCGAGATGGACGGCTTCGATACGCAAGAAGGCGTTATTATTATCGCTGCGACAAACCGGCCCGATGTACTGGATCCGGCTCTCCTCCGTCCTGGCCGTTTTGACCGTCAGATCACGGTTAATCTGCCTGATGTAAAGGGGAGAGAAGAGATTCTACGGGTGCACGCCAAACGCGTTAAGCTGGCTGAGGGAGTTGATCTCGCAGTGGTGGCACGCGGCACTCCGGGCTACTCTGGTGCTGAGCTGGCCAACGTGATCAACGAAGCTGCGTTGCTAGCGGCCCGTCGAGGTCTTAAAGCGATTACCATGGCCGAGTTGGAAGAAGCTCGGGATAAGGTACGCTGGGGTAAGGAACGCCGAAGCTTGGCGATTAGCGAAAAAGAGAAAGAAAATACCGCGTATCACGAAGCCGGCCATGCTTTGCTTTGCGAGGTTTTGGATCACACGGATCCGGTCCATAAAGTGACCATTATTCCGCGTGGCCCATCGCTTGGGTCCACCATGTATTTGCCGGTTGAGGACAAATACAACAACCGGAAGAACGAGCTGCTTGATCGCTTGGTAGTGATCATGGGCGGCCGGGTCGCCGAAGAGATGATCTTTGGGGATGTCACCAGTGGCGCTTCCGGAGATATCCGCATGGCGACTGGAATCGCACGTAAGATGGTGTGCGAATGGGGCATGAGCGAACGCCTCGGCATGGTCGAGTACGGTGAGCACGAAGATTACGTTTTCTTAGGCCGAGATATTGCGCGGTCGAGAGCGTATAGCGAGGCGACCGCACAGGAGATCGACCGGGAAGTTAAGCGTCTGTGCGACGACGCCTATCAGCGCGCTATGAAACATTTGACGCAGCGTAAGGAGATCCTGATTGCGATCGCCAAGGCGCTGTTGGAGTACGAAACGCTGGATGGAAGCCAGGTCCGCGAGATCATCAACAACGGTAAGTTGTTAAATCCGCCTCCGCCGATTCCTTCAAGTCCGGTTGATAATCGCCCGGAAGAGTCGCGGTTGCCGCGTCCGGAGGGGCTAGGTGGTCTGACCGAGGCGCCGGTATAACCGTTTGGCGTTCGTTTTGATTTGTAAAAAAGGCCGCGTAAGCGGCCTTTTTTGTTTCTCCGTGGCGCTGCCTCGCTTGCGAGGCCAACGCGGTCGGAACCCCTGGAGGAAACTGCTTCGACGATTGCTTGGTCACGACGGGATTTTTCCGCGTGCTGCGAACTTAGAACCGCAAACGGGAAAACAGGCGGCTCCCGCGAATTACCCGGCGTTGGCCGCTCTAAAGGGTTGCGAGACTGGGACTCACCGACAGAATCCGTTGTGAAAAAGATCGCCCTGGGCCGTTCCCGGGAGCCGCCTGTTGCCACGGGTTTCGGTGGAATGAATGACAGAGCTAAATCAAGCGAGGTGGTTGCACGCATGCCAAAGCGGCTCCCCTCCAGCGGTGCCGACCGCATCGGCCTCGCAAGCGAGGCAGCGCTCCACGGCCGATGCTCCCTCGGTGCCCTAAGGTCCCATTAAATTGTTCGAAACGCCCCATAACTTGTTCTTTAGTTGACGCACTTGAGCGGCCCAGTTTATTGGCGGAGTCCTTCAATGAGATTGGAAAGATCAAATGACAAGAATTGGTATTAATGGTTTTGGACGGATCGGACGTTTAGTGTTTCGAGCGATTGTAGAGCAAGGGCTTTTAGGCAAAGAGGTGGACGTCGTCGCGCTCAACGACATTGTTCCCGCGGATAATTTGGCCTACCTGCTCAAATACGACTCAACCCAGGGACGTTTTCAGGGCGAAGTGAGCAGCAAAAAATCGAGCTCGGACCTAGAGAGCGACGATATTTTGGTAGTCAACGGTCACGAGATCCGGTGTCTTGCGATCAAACAAGGACCGGCAGCGCTTCCTTGGGGCAAGCTGGGTTGCGAGATTGTCATCGAGTCGACTGGTTTATTTACGGCGGCGGAAAAGGCCAAGGGACATATCGAAGCGGGCGCCAAAAAAGTGCTCATTTCAGCCCCGGCAAAAGGTGAAGACATCACCGTGTGCATGGGAGTGAACAATGAAAAATACGACGCTTCCAAGCATCACATCATTTCGAATGCGAGTTGCACGACCAATTGTTTGGCTCCGGTCGTTCACGTCCTGTTGAAAGAAGGGTTTGGGATCGAAGAAGGGCTAATGACGACCATTCATAGCTACACCGCGACCCAGAAGACGGTGGACGGGCCTTCGCTTAAGGACTGGAAGGGTGGCCGGGCTGCCGCCATCAACATCATCCCGTCGACCACGGGCGCGGCTAAAGCTGTCGGTTTGGTTTGTCCGGAAGTGAAAGGTAAACTGACCGGCATGTCTTTCCGGGTTCCTACGCCGGCGGTTTCGGCGGTTGATTTGACGGTCCGCACGACCAAGGAGACGAGCTACGCAGAGATCAGCGCCAAAATGAAAGCCGCCAGCGAGACGTATCTCAAAGGTATTCTGGCTTATACCGAAGATGAAGTAGCGTCTACGGATTTCCTGCACGACAAGCATTCCAGCATCTTTGACGCTGGTTCCGGGATCGAGTTAAACAGCCGTTTCTTCAAGTTGGTTAGCTGGTATGACAACGAGTGGGGGTATTCCAATCGTTGCGTCGATCTGCTGAAGTACATCCTCTAGCTGCACCCGATTTATGGCGAAGCTTTCGGTACGTGACCTCGAAGTAAAGGGGCGTCGGGTGTTGACCCGCGTCGATTTCAATGTTCCAACGGAAGAAACGGATGCCGGACCACGGATTACCGATGATACCCGGATTCGTGAAAGTCTGCCAACGATCGACCTGATCCGGAAGGCAGGCGGAAAAGTTGTCTTATTGGCGCACTTCGGCCGGCCGAAGGGAAAGCCGAACCCAAAATATTCACTCAAGCTGGTTGCCGATCATCTTGGCGGGTTATTGGGAACGAAGGCAGAATTTTCGCCTGACGTCGTCGGTTCGGCAGCCGAAGCGGCTACGAAAGCCTTGTCGGAAGGCGGTGTGCTGCTGGTCGAAAATGTGCGCTTCTTCGAAGGCGAGGAAGCGAACGATCCAGAGTTCGCCAAGCAATTGGCGGGTTTAGGCGATGTCTATGTCAATGACGCTTTCGGCGCCGCGCATCGAGCGCATGCCAGCACGGCCGGGGTAGCCCAATTTTTGAAGCCAGCAGCGATGGGCCTCCTGATGGAGCGGGAGTTGAAATATTTGCAGGACGAGCTGGCGCAGCCGGAGCGTCCTTTCCTGGTGATTCTGGGGGGCGCGAAAGTTTCGGATAAGATCGGAGTGATTAAAGCGCTGATGGAGAAGGCCGATGTGTTCCTGATCGGTGGAGCGATGGCCTATACGTTTTATCGGGCGCTTGGCATCCCGACTGGTGCTAGCCGGGTAGAAGAGGACAAGGTCCATCTGGCAAACGAGCTCTTGAGTTTGGCAGAAAAGAAAGGGATTAAATTCCTCCTCCCGGTAGACAACATCGAAACCGATGAGTTTCGGGCCGGTGCGAACTCCCGCAATACTCCGATTCTGACCAAGGAGAAGGGGATCACCGAGGGCTGGCAAGCCGTGGATATCGGGCAAGAGGCGATTCGGCTTTACCGCGCAGAAATCGCCAAGGCAAAGACGATCCTCTGGAACGGCCCGGTCGGCGTGTTCGAGATTCCAGACTTTGCCAACGGCACACGGCAATTGGCAATCGCCCTGGCGGAGTCTGGCGCCAAGACAATCATCGGCGGCGGAGACTCAGTCACCGCGGTGAATCAATTTGGGCTAACAGATAAAATGACCTTTATTTCCACAGGCGGCGGAGCTTCGTTGGAATTATTGGAAGGGAAGACTCTTCCTGGGGTCGCCGCGCTCACCGATAAATAGGCATGCGTAAGAAGATATTGGCTGCCAATTGGAAGATGAACCTCACTCATCTCGAGGCGGAATCTTATGTCGAGGCGTTTCTAAATGAGGTCGGTGAGGTGAACGACGTGGAGATTGTGATCGTCTCATCGTTTACCTCCATCCCAACGCTCGCCCAAGCTTCGGGTAACGCGCCTTTTATCCGTCTCGGTGCCCAAAATCTGCATTGGGAGAAAAGCGGCGCTTTCACGGGCGAGATCAGCGCGACGATGCTCCGGGCGCTCTTTGTGAAGTACGTCATCATCGGGCACAGCGAACGCAGAGCTTTGTTCGGGGAAACCGACGAGATGGTTCAAAAGAAAGTTCACACCGCGCTGGAGGCGGGGCTACGTCCCATTATGTGCGTTGGTGAGACACTAGCCGAGCGCGAGTCCGGGTCATTCCAAAAAGTCTTGCACCGGCAAGTTGAGGACGGATTGAAAGGGGTTGCCCCGGAACACCTCTCTGAGGTCGTTTTGGCTTACGAGCCTATTTGGGCGATCGGTACTGGCCGGACGGCCACTCCAGCGCAAGCGGAGGAAGTTCACGCATTTTTGCGGTCTTTGCTTGCCGAGCTCTTTGACCAAGCTGCTGCCGATCGGATACGGATTCAGTACGGCGGCAGTGTTAAACCTGAGAACGCCGAAGAGTTGATGCGCGAGCCGAATATTGACGGCGCGCTGGTTGGCGGCGCCAGCCTGGACGCCCACAGTTTTGCGCGGATTGTTCGTGCCACCGAGAAGGCGCTCAAGTGAATGCGTTGAGGCCTTCAGAATAGCTAGGAACGAGATCCTGCTCGTCCGGGATTGCAGGGACGAAACGTTCAGATCAAAACACGGATGAGCAGGAGCTCATCCCTACCGAAATCTGCTCTTAGGCATAAGAGCCTAAGAGTTTTTCGGGGCCGGGGTGGCGCTGGCTTGCTTTTTCTCTTCTTGAGCCGGCCGGACTTTTACCTTTTGGCCGGCGGCCAGGCTGTCGGAGGGATTAACGATAATCCGGTCGTCTAAGGTTAACCCTTGGGTGACCTCCAATTGGTTACCGAGGTCGCGGCCGATCTTAATCTTCCTTAACTCCACGACATTGTCCTGATTGACGACTCCGACCGCCGCGCCTTCGGATCGAAAAAGCAGCGTGTTTGCCGCGATAAGGACCGACCGGTTGTTACCTCCCGTAACCAACCGGACCTGGGTGTAAGCGCCGGGGAATAACTCACCCGATTCGTTGGGGACATCCACTTCGGTTAGGAGCGTGCGCGAGCTGGGATCGATAGCACCTGCCGTGCGAACCACCTTCCCGGCGAACTCTCTACCGGGGAATTCGTTAAATTTCAATTCAGTGTTTGCTCCGACAGATACGTCTTGTGCCATGTTTTCCGGTACATTGATGTAAACCCGTAGGGGTTTTATCTGCGCCACGATAAAGAGCGGATTGCCCGAACCAGAATTAACCAAAGCCCCGATGTCTGTGTTTCTAGCAGTTACAATTCCATCAAATGGGACTTTTACGGTCTTGAAGTCTTCGAGTGCTTGCAAGCTCATCACAGCCGCTTCGTCCGCATTAACCGTGGCCTGTTTTACTCCTAGGTCGCTAGAGGCAGTATCAAAGTCTTGCTGGGCGATTACTCGGCGCCTTAGCAGATCCTGATTTCGCTGATAGGTTACTCTTGAAAGATCCAGGGCCGCTTGGGCTTCCTTGAGGGTGGCTTTGGCCTGATTTAACTGTTGGTCGACCTGAGGGGTATCGATATCGGCTAAAACGTCTCCCGCTTTCACTTGAGCGCCAATATCAAAATACCATTTTTTTAGATAGCCGCTCGTTTGGGCAAACACCGGCGCCTGAATATAGGCTTGGGTCTGCCCTGGTAACTCCACCGAAACTGTTGTCGGTAACCGTTCCGGTTTTACGACAGTGACGGTTTGCTCGGAAGCCGCTTGGGTTGCCTGTTGCTGAAGTTTCTCGGTGGTAGTTGAACGGTTGAGTACACCGTACACCGCGAGTGCTGCCAAGATGATCAGGACGGCGAATAACAAAAGCATCAGGCCACTTCGCCGCGGCTTACGCTTGGCGCCCGGGGTCACCTGAACGGGAGTCGGGTCTTTTTTCTGGTTTTTTTGAAGAACGGTTTCGTCCATATAGTTCATTTCAAAGGAGCCCTAAATCATGGTTTCGCGGATTCCGGTTTGTCGGCTTGCTCGGGGAAATGATAGTGGCGCCGGACCATCATAAAGACGGTTGGCACAAAGAACAGGGTACCGACAGTAGCCAGAATCAGTCCACCTATAACGGCACGGCCGAGCGGCGCATTCTGTTCGCCGCCCTCACCCAAGCTCAACGCCATGGGCACCATACCGATAATCATGGCGAGGGCGGTCATGACGACGGGTCGTAAACGAATATAGCCTGCCTGTAGAGCGGCTTGATAAGAGTCTCGTATCTCAAGCAGTTTTTCGTTAGCAAAAGTGATCAACAAGACACTATTGGAAGTGGCAACTCCCATACACATGATAGTGCCCATCAGCGCGGGAACGCTTAAGGTTGTCCCGGTAATAAACAGGATCCAGACGATACCGGCCAAAGCGCAAGGGAGCGCGGTGATAATAATAAACGGCTCCGTCCAAGATTGGAAGTTTACGACCATCAAGAGATAAACCAGAACTATCGAAAAGGCTAGCCCGAGGTAGAGACCGGTGAACGAGGACTCCATGGTTTTGGTCTGTCCGCGAACGATAAGCAAACTCCCTTTAGGTAAATCCTTCTTGGAGGCATCGACCAGTTTCTGAACCTGGGTTGACACGTACCCCAGATCCTTGCCATCGACATTGCCGTAAATGTTGATTACCGGTCTTATGTCATAGTGGTCAACCACTGGGGAAGTTGTGCTCCGGGAGATAGTGGCAACGTTCGCCAAGATTTGAGGAGTGGCCCCGGCGCCGCCGAGAATCGGCAAATTTCGGAGCGCGTCCAAAGAGTCCATTTGGTATTGTGGCTCCATCGTGGCCACTTGATAAGAAACGCCGTTCTTGGGATCGACCCAATAGTTTTGGGTGGTCGATTGTGACCCGGCCAATGCACCCAGAACGCTGTTAGCCACATTCTGTTCCTGAAGACCCAGCATCGACGCTTTTGTTCTATCAACAATAACATTAAATCGGGGCACATCGTTGGGCTCCTGGATGCGCAAATCCACCAATCCGGCGACTTTTCGCAGCTGGCCCATCAATCGGCTGGCAAATTGGAAATTCGCACTCTTGTTTAGGCCTTGTACTTGGACGTTGATTGGTGCCGGAAGTCCGAAGTTCAAAATCTGCGCCACGATGTCGGCAGGAGGAAACCAAAACTCAACATCGGAAAATTGTTGGGGCATTTGCCGCCGAATTTCTCGTATGAATTCATTGGTTGGCTTGTGGCCTTCTTTGAGGGACACCAGGATATCACCGTCCGCGGCACTGGTGGTGCCGCTGGTGTTGTAGGAAAGATTAATACCACTGTAGGGAATTCCTAGGTTGTCGATGATACCGTCGAGTTGATTGGCCGGAATTATCTGGCGCAACATATGCTCGATCAGATCAGTTGTACGCGCCGTTTCCTCGACTCGAGTTCCTGCCTTCATCCGGACGTGCATGTCGAAACGACCAGCATCCACGTTCGGAAAGAAATTTTCACCCAGGAACGGGAATAGACACAAGGACGCTGCCGCAAAGGTGAGGACGAAAATGACGGTAATCTTTGGGTGTCGCAGGCAGATGCTTAACAGGTCGCGGTAACCTTCTCTGAATCTACTAAAGCTGTTCTCAAAAGCTTGCGAGATTCGACCAAAAATATTCTTGGGAGTCGCTGGCTCGTGCGAGCGATGCTGTTCAAGTTCCGGCGGTAGAAGGAATTTGGCAAAGGTAGGAACAACGGTTCGCGACAGGAGATAGGAGGCCAGCATGGCAAACACGACAGCTTCGGCCAGTGGTACAAATAGATACTTGGCGGTTCCGGTCAGGAAGAAAATAGGGACGAAGACTATACAAATACAGAGAGTCGACACGAAAGCCGGAACAGCGATCTGTGAGGCTCCCTGTAGAATACAGTGATCCATATCACCGCCCTCCGCCATGTTCCGATGGATGTTCTCAATTTCGACCGTGGCGTCATCGACGAGAATCCCGACTGCCAGCGCCATTCCACCGAGCGTCATGATATTGATGGTTTCGCCAAGCATGCTCAGCACGACGATGGAACAGAGAATGGAGAGCGGAATGGAAACGCAGATGATCAACGTGCTTCGCCAGCTGCTCAGAAACAAAAGGATCATCAGGGCAGTTAGAGCAGCGGCGACGACGGCTTCGTGCAGCACGTTTTGAATGGCACCGCTAACGAAAATCGACTGGTCCGTTAGCAAAGTGAGATTCAGATTGTCAGCGCCGGGCGGTAGCGTTTGCCTGATTTGTGGAAGTATCTTTTTTACGCCGTCGACGATGTCTAGAGTTGAAGCGGCACCGATCTTCTGGACATCGAGCATTGCGGCTCTGGAACCATCAAAACGGACCACATTGGTCTGAGGGATGAAGCCATTGCGTACGTTGGCTACGTCCCGTACGTAAACAGTCGTGCCGTTGGGTAGCGACTTTATTGGCAATGCGTTCAGCTCTTCAATCGTTTGGGGACTGGAATTTATATCAACCTGATACTCGAATGGGCCGATTTTCATCGTCCCAGCAGGCAGGATCACGTTTTGGACGCCCATCGCGTTGACGACGTCGCTCGGCGTCATGTTGAGGGCCTGCAGTCTCTGGTAATTCAGGTCTACCGATACATATCGTTGTTTCCCGCCGTACGGGTAGGGGACGGCAGCTCCGGGGACCGTGATTATTTGAGTGCGGACGAACTGCAGGGCTAAGTCATTGAGTTGCTGCTCGGAGAGGCCTTGCCCAGACATGCCGACGCGAAGCACCGGGACATTAGTAGCGGTGTAAGCGATGACCAGCGGCGGAGTTATCCCGGGAGGCATTTGCCGGAGGGCTGCTTGGGAAATTGAGGTGATCTGAGCAACTCCGGCGGAGAGGCTGGCGTTTGGCTGAAGAAACACCTTTATGACCGCGATACCGTACAAAGACTGCGACTCAATGTGTTCGATATTATCAACCGTCGTCGTTAGCCCCCGTTCAAAGAGCGTGGTGATGTGGCTCTCCATCCCCTCTGGAGACATCCCGGCGTAATTCCAGAGGACCGACACTACGGGAATATTAATAGAGGGGAAGATGTCCTTTGGGCTCTTCGCAATCGCGACGACGCCGGCGATGAGAATGAGAATCGCAAAGACGGTAAAGGTGTATGGACGCCTAAGAGCTAGAGCTACGATCCACATGGGTATTTTTTAGTTCGGCAAAAGGTCGGCATCCGGACGGGGTAGAGAATATTATAGCCTCGGACCGCGGTAAACCGACAGTTTGGTCAACCGGGCTGTCCTCGACGTCCTGGTTCTTCGGATTTTGGCGCTCAAATTGAGCTTAGGCCTTTCTCCTCGAGACTTCCCCAAGCTCGTTGGATTCGATTCCGGCAATGAGTTGCCGTACCCGGCCAAGTGCAGCCCGCCCCCGTCTGCTGGTAAGCAGCGGCTCGAATAGGTTGGCCAGGCGCCGCGAATTCTTAATTGTCGACGGCAATCGAGTGGTGCCAATGCGCCGAGAAAGATTGTCGTACAGATCCGCAAGTTTTGCGATCTGCACGGACTCTGGTGCATTAAGCAGCTTCTCATCGTATTCGCGTTCTCGTTGGCGCTTGGGGAGTGCCGGATCTTTGGTTAACTGGTCAACATACTGAGCAATCGTCTTGCCAAACAGTTCTTCGATTTCCTCGATGCCGGTTGCCGTGTCCTCGACGACGTCGTGGAGAATGCTCGCAACAATGGTCGCAGTATCTTTAATCTGGAATACATCTCGCAAAATCCAGCAGACGCGGACCACATGTACGAAATAGGGAGTCACACCATCGGCTAGTGTTTGCTGGCGATGTTTAAGTGCCGCGTAACGAAACGCTTGAAGAACAATTTGAGTCTGCGAATTGAGCTCCGATTTGAGAGCCCCCTTCGGCGCTAGCCGGCTCAGCAAGCCCAGATTGCTCGCAACTGCATTTGCGAGCACCTCGGGCTGTGGCACCACAATCGACGGCTCACGTCGGCTCGTTCTGCTGCTTTTCTTAGAATTGGAGCGACGTGGCATTAAGCTTTTCGAGCTTTAAGCAGGTGAGAGAGCACCTATTTAAAACTTTTTAGCGCCCGGTAGCAATTTGTCTGATGGACAGTCGAACCGCCAGCGCTACTCCGCGGTCAGAATCGCAGCGGCCGCCGTGTACCCGTGGAGAAAGCTTCGGTTTCCTACCGGCCCGATTTCGCCGTTGCAAAAGAGTCCCGCGGTTGGACAGGGTCCGAACGCTTGGGCGACGATGCCGGCGTCGTGATTAGAGACGCCAAATAGACCGCGGCCACGGCCGTTGCAAACAAACAGGAGAATACCTAACGATTCCCGGATATTAGCCGCAGTTGAGCGAGCAGCATCTAACATGTCTTGGTGGGCGGATTTGGGGTCACGAACCTGGAATTGGACCGTTTGTCCGACGCGCGGATAAGCAGCGACAGCGAGTGCTCCCATTTGGGGGTCGGCGCCGAGAATGTTGCGAATGAGGAAATCTCCGCGCTTGAACTCATCGATATATTCGGAAGCGGCCAGTCCGAGAAACAAGTTATTCCGGACGGCGTTGCGCTCGTCAGCCGGAATCGTCATGAAAGCCGACTCGAGCGTTTGGTAAGCGGAGACGTTACCGATCTCCAGAATAAAATTGTCTTCCGCTTTCGTAATCGGCGACGGGTCACCGATTGGCCGGCACCCTTGACTAATGAGGGGGCGAAGCTGGATGGGCGACTTGAAACCGACCAGCAAAATTGAGGCGGTGGTCAACTCGCCGTCGCGGAAGAGGAAGTAATCGGATTGTTTGCCGGCCGCCAAGCCACCGATGATTGGAATCTCAGGATAGGCTTGGTTCCAGCTGGCCAACCACTCTTCCAAGTCGTGCAAAGCTGGATTGGCTAGCACGATCCAACCGCGGCTGACGTCTGGCCGGATATTGGTCAGCTCATGCCAAGACTCTGGTGCGTTCGAATCGATGTCTTCTTCGGAAATGCTGAATACGTCAAAGCTATCTTCTGGCAGCACCAGTAACATCAGGCTTAGCCCGGACTGTCCTTCTAATTCGGATTCGAACCCGATGACAGCGGACCCGGAGCAGCCGACCAGCCGAGGCACGTGGGCATGGAGGCGAATCAATTCCAGCGTGTCTTCCAAGTGAGGTTGCCAGTCTGGGGTGACGAAAACAAACCCCAAGGCGGCATTGGCCCCGAGTTCGTTCCGGAGCTTCTCAGCCAAGGAAACCACCTGGTCCTCGGAATAGACTCCGGCGTAGAGAAAGGAAGCCGCTTTGACAGTCATTGCATCATTCTACGAAAACCGTATACGAGATTCAAAACCTCCTGATGCTACGTGTCCACTTTTTTAGCCTCTGCTGCCAGGAAATGATTGCGCAATTTCCCTCACCGCAGGTTGCGAGGGCAAATGTCCCCATCTGCGGGAATATTTGCTGCCGCCCGGTATCTTTCTATTTTTTGGCTCTAAAATAATGAGAGTGGTTATTACTGGGGGACCGAGCAGCGAGCCGATTGATGACGTTCGCCTGATCACAAATCGCTCTACGGGAGAGCTGGGCGTAATCTTGGCCCAAGCTTTCTCGCAAAGCGGTCATGATGTCAGTCTTTTCTTAGGGCGACTCTCGCAATTTCGGCTCCCGCAAGCTGCATACTTTGATCGCAACGAAGACCTACAGCGGATGCTTGGGGAGATGAATGAAAGCAAGTCCGTGGACGTTGTGCTGCATGCCGCCGCGCTGGCAGACTTCCAAATAGCGGCGGTTCGGGCCGGTAACATTGACGTTGGATTAAAGAAGATTGGCAGCGAACACGAGAAACCATCCCTTGAGCTCGCTCCAAAACCGAAAGTGATTGCTGGGCTGCGCGATCTTTTCCCGAAAGCTCTGATCGTCGGATGGAAATTGGAGCTCGAAGGCTCCCGCGAGGATCTTGTTCGGGAAGCAGCTCAACAGGTCAAAAAGAATCGTACCGATGCCTGCGTGATCAACGGCCGAGCATTCGGGGATGGATTCGGGTTCTGCACATCGGAGGGGCTGCAGGAGGTGTTTTCGTCCAAACCGGAGCTTGCGTCCTTTCTGGTACAATGGGCGGAACGACTCGGAGGTGATGAGTGAGCAGTGATTGGTGATTGTGGGGCGCTGCCTCGCTTGCGAGGCCGACTCGGTCGGGACCATCGAGTGCAGCCTTCCGGTAACCACCGGACGAGGGCCGACGGCGCTGCCGGAAGTGATCCAGCAGTGGATTTATGACTCGCGCCCGGCCTGCCAGACGTAACCTCTCGGCTTGCCCGACGTTGCCTCCCCGACTTTCAGACGATGGGGCGCAGACCGGCGTTTATTAGATTGCAACCCCTGTCGCTTGTACTATTTTCCGGCTTCACCGCATCGCGCGATTAGCTCAGTGGTAGAGCGCTTGCTTCACACGCAAGAAGTCGCAGGTTCGAACCCTGCATCGCGCACCACTTTTCTCTACGATCTTACGGACATGGGCAAGGCTGGAGTCGCGGCTAGGGACATTGATCAAGGGCGAGGTGGAGATCGACACTCTTAAGTAACAACACCTACTCTTTGAACGAGGGTTCACTTCTGATGGGCCCGGCCTCAGCACCTTCAAGATCGTCCAGAAGGATCTGAAATTTGATTTAAGCGCCCTTCCAAGTGGAGCTATAGACTCATTCTTGCGTCAAGCAAAATGGTCTGGAAACACCTGGACCCAATACCCTCTTCTGGGCGCAAGTTTGATAAGCCCCTCCAGAAAGGTCCTCCGGCTTCGCGGACTGGTTCTTCTACTAAGGTCGACCTCTCTCGTGTCTGCATGAATCTCCCAGCGCTGTTGCTGCACAACCTCCAATCTACGCTGCGAAACTTCTTCTCTAGACGGAGCTGAAATGGGAGAACGATATCAGCCGTTTTGCCAAGGGTGATAGGTTCGACTGTTCGATGCGGGCTGACAGTGCTGAATGCAGCGAAATATCGGCATCGAACTATTGACTCATCCTGGATACAAAGCAGCGCGACTTACATCTAACCGTCGAGTAAAAGGCTGTTTCGGGATTCTGCCCCGCAAAACTTAGCTTCAGTAATATCTTGGAGTTACCAATCATCGCGCCTCTTTAGGGCCGAATCTTTGATGATGTCGTATTGCTGAACGATGGCCAGGATGTTGCACCCGAACTTGCGCATTGGCGGTAATACCTCTGGACCATCTTGCTTTTCATCATTGCAACAGCGTCGATTCTCGGAGTTCTAGTGCCCAGAGAGGAGGTGGTCGCGCAAACGACAGTGGCTTGGTAACCCAAAAAATTCAGCAGTTTTAGACACTCATAATAATAGATGCTTTTACTATATGAGCCTCGAAGAAAAAGGGCTGCCGTCTTTTGCTGATTTAGTAATTTCCGGTATTTTGACGTCGACGAAAGTAAGACCGAGAGGAGTTGTCCTATGCGTTGCTCAAATAGACGGATGAAATTTCCACTTAATGCGGCAATGCCAGGCATGGTCGCGAAATTCCTATTTATAGCGTCATTCATCACATTAGTACCTGTTTTTGCTGATACACTGTTAGTAGGGTCGGTGTACTTTGATTCACTACAGACTTTAAGTGAGGTGAACAAATTGTCAGCACAACATGACAATGACGGTATCGCTAAATTAGCTGAAAATGGACATATAAGGCCTCAAATAGCAGCTGAGATGGATATTGTAGTATTACTCAGTGGAACGACACCTGAAGATCCGGCAGAATTCCGTTTTTTGAACGGCCCCACAACGTATTGGACCCTGACAAAAAATGTCGCGAATTTAAATAAGCCTATTGCTGTCTCAACGCCAACACCTGGGCCTATAGCAGCCGCAACCCCTTTGCCCACGGCAACACCTACACTTGAGTCAGCACCAGCACCCACTGAATCTCCAACAGCAACTTCCAAACATTACCAACGGGAACAGGAGAGCAATGCTCCTCTTGACGACGAAAACGGTACGCGCATTTGGCATAAGGTCGATGGCAAATGGAAATGGTACCGTGCTAACAAACATCCTGCACCGGTAAAGAAAGCACTACCTGCGGGCGAGACACCACGTACTAATCCTTGATGTCGGAGGAAGATAGTAGCCAGCTAGCCCAGCTTGCCAATCGCGGCCCTAAAGACTTTAGAAGTGTTACTACCTCATCCACAGATTAGCGTTATACGCGTTGTAGCTCCATTTGGAGCGGCAAAATTTAGCTTAAGTAACTTCTTTGAGTTACCCAAGATCGCCCTCGGACCGCCAAGTCTTTGTTGAAGTCGTACAACTGTACGACCGCCAGAAGGTTGCACCCAAATTTCCGTCTCTGACGCTAACAAGCTTGGCCAGTCCAGTTCCAAGCCAACGCCCGTTAAAGCACAGACTGGAACCGAAACCGAGGATGGCGATCTCAGTTCAGATCAGGAGCTACAAAAGATCAAACAGCTCGGGGCCCAACAGCTTGCTGCGAATGCCTTGGATCGTTTTTTGGATCGGAGAAGCGGATCTTGATCTCCAAAATTGGTGTCCACGCCTTCTGTGAATCAACAGCAACCGGCTTAGCTAAAAAGAGATCTGCCTGATATCAATGAGTCCAAGAAGCCAATCGCCGTTTGCTATTTGGTACCGGGAACGCTGGGTCGACGCCTCGCACAAGACCGACGGACCCAAGGCAGACTTTGGGTTGTGAAATCAGCCGAGAACGATACGAACGGATCAAGCCAACGATCCTTTAAGAACGCTTGGGTCTACCTTGACCTTCTGACCGGGCGACGTGGTCTGCTTAGGTCACAGATGTGTTGATTTGGGGCCAGCGATTGTAGCCTATCGCGGGATCGTTGGACTTTAGAGCAAGGATAAATTCAAATTCTTTGGCCGTGACCTCGGCGGGAGTTGTGGTCTCGGACTCCCAAAGAATCTCTTTGTGGATCGCAAAATCTTGCCGCTGTTCTTTCGTGAAGTCCTTTGCAATCAACTCGCTATTGGCACTGCCGAAATAGTTAATACTGTCGGTGCGATGCTGAGCAGTGGTCTCGGGTGCAGGAATCGTCAGTGTTTTAACCGTTTCTATTCGGTGTGCCGAGTACGTGGGTATTAGGCGGGAGCATCACATTATCGAA
>Ga0206917_1172_pt1 | contig 15439 bp, 8 predicted proteins | sample Alteio_BWOrgHeat_68_FD_152931 | JGI IMG/M metagenome (GOLD analysis project Ga0206917, IMG submission 152931) | Enriched cells from forest soil in Barre Woods Harvard Forest LTER site, Petersham, Massachusetts, United States -... | ecosystem: Environmental > Terrestrial > Soil > Temperate forest > O...
CGGCAACGATTTCGGCAGTGTTCGTGGTTGCAGGAATCACTTGGGCGGTAGAAGGCAGTGGCGGCGGTGGAAACGCGCCATCGCCGGCGGCAACCAGCACGAAAACCGATCTGGCGGTGGTTGCCCCGAACGCAGCCTCCGCAAAAGCTGCGAATCAACCCACTCCAACCTCCGCGAACGCGATGGCCGACGAACTTGATCGAAGTGCGGCGAATCTAGAACTCGAACGGAACAGGAATGTGGATGAGGAGGCAGAAATGTCCGCGGAACTTGAACTGCAGCAACTGCAGAAGGCAAGTATCCAGCGAGAGTTGCAAATCGTCACAGAGACGCTTACGCCCCTTAAAGCCGTCTCGGATGCCGCCGATGATTCCGCTCGAAAAAATGCGGCTGCCATGGAACAAACGCTGCAAAAAGATTTCAAAAAAGCCGTGCAGCAAATCGCCCAGATATCGGCCGCCATTGATCAGCGCCAACGCAAGGTGAAGCACACCCAGGAACTTTTGGACAACATCGATCGGCTTCGCAGCCAGCTTGAGATGCAACGGATCCTCGAATCCGCAACAGCAAGTTCGACCCTAACTGCTCCGGCCGGCGATTACCGGATTCAACCGCAAGATGTTTTGACAGTTGAAGCGATCGGAGCTCTTGCCGACCAACCAATCGGTGATTCCTACTATGTTGAACCCATGGGAACGGTCGCGCTGGGCCCCACATACGGTCGCGTGAAAGTCGCAGGCCTGACGATTCTCGAAGCAGAAGATGCGATAAAACAGAAACTTAGCGAAGTGATCGCACCGGAAAATTTAAAAGTTCAGGCCACGATCGCCGCATCGGTGGCATCCACCAAAAACAAACAGCAATCCAACGAAACGGGGCCGCAAGCAGAGCTTTTACAGCTCCAGCGAGAAACCGAGTTGCTTCAAAAAGAAAACGCCCAGCTGAAACAGAAACTCGGCGAGCACCAAAATCCAGCCAGCAATGACAAAGGCTCCGGGAGCAGGGTTGTCCGCCAGGGCGACCAGATTGTTGTTTTTGTAACTGGAAAGTCTGGAGAACGCACGGCCTCACGAGCGACGGTTAACGAAAGCGGGACGGTCGGTCTGCCAATATTAAAAGTTGAGGGTTTGACCGAGCAGCAGGTGAAAGAGGCTATTCAAAAAGCGGTTGGCCTGAATGATCCTAACGCGGAAGTCGGCGTAGATGTGGTCGCTTCTCCGCAATGAGGGATTCGCGTACCCTTAAGCAGCCCCTATCCGCTGAAGTCGCGGCGCGTTAATCTTGAGCGATTTTATTGCTTTCGCTGCCGCGCCTGCGAGCCATGGTCCCGCGGCTATTGTCCTAGCTTGAACAGATAGCCTGATTCCGCGCTCACACCACGCCCATGCCACGCCGCGACGACCTCAAGAAAATCCTCATCATCGGTTCCGGCCCGATCGTAATCGGCCAGGCCTGCGAATTCGATTATTCCGGTACCCAAGCGTGCAAAGCGCTCCGCGAGGAAGGGTACGAGGTCGTGCTCGTCAATTCGAACCCGGCCACGATCATGACCGATCCGTCGACGGCCGACCGCACGTACATCGAACCCCTCACCTGGGAAATTGTCGCGAAGGTCATCGAGAAGGAGCGCCCCGACGCGCTCCTTCCCACGCTCGGCGGCCAAACCGGCCTCAACGTGGCGATGGATCTCGCCCGCCACGGCGTTTTGGAAAAGTTCGACGTTGAGATGATCGGCGCCAATGCCGACGTCATCGACAAAGCCGAAAGCCGCGAGCGATTCCAACAGGCGATGAACAACATCGGCCTCGATGTGGCCCGCGGCCGCACCATCAAGTCCGTCCCCGAAGCCCGCGAGTGGCTCAAGGAAATTGGCCTGCCTGCCGTGCTGCGGCCAAGCTTCACGATGGGAGGCAGCGGCTCCGGCATCGTCTTCGAGGATGCGAATTTCGACCGAATGGTCGATCTTGGCCTCGAGCTCTCGCCCGTCCACCAGATCCTCATCGAAGAATCGATCATCGGCTGGAAAGAGTACGAAATGGAGGTGATGCGCGACAAAGACGATAACGTCGTGATCATCTGCTCGATCGAAAACTTCGACCCGATGGGTGTTCACACCGGCGATTCAATCACCGTCGCCCCTGCCCAAACACTCACGGACAAAGAATATCAGCGGATGCGCGATGCCTCGCTCGCCGTCATTCGCGAGATCGGTGTCGAAACCGGCGGCTCGAACATCCAGTTCGCGATCAATCCAGACACGGGTCGGATGATCGTGATCGAAATGAACCCGCGCGTGAGCCGCTCGAGCGCGCTCGCCTCGAAGGCCACCGGCTTCCCGATCGCCAAAATCGCGGCAAAACTCGCAGTCGGCTACCGCCTGCACGAACTACCGAACGACATCACCCGCGAAACAACCGCCTGCTTCGAACCGTCGATCGATTACGTTGTCACGAAGGTCCCGCGGTTCGCGTTCGAAAAATTCCCCGACGCCGACGCCACGCTCACCACGCAAATGAAGAGCGTCGGTGAAACGATGGCCATCGGCAGCACGTTCAAGGAGTCTTTCCAAAAAGCACTCCGTGGCCTGGAAGTGAAAAGCGACGGCTTCGGCTGCGATCGGCTCGATTTGTGGGACACACCTGAGCGGCCGACCGAAGAGCAAATCATCGCGAAGCTTCGTAAGCCAGGCGCCGAGCGGGTCTGGTACCTGCGCTACGCCTTCAAGTGCGGAATGGATGTCGCCAAGGTCTACGAGCTGACGGGCATCGATCCGTGGTTTCTCGACAATCTGCACGAGATCTTGGAAACCGAGCACGAGCTTTGGAAAGCCGCCGACGATGGCTTGCAGGTTGCCAATTCGAAAGACCTAATTCGTACCGCAAAGCGGCAGGGATTTTCCGACCGCCAGCTCGCTCGGATGTTTGCCACGTCGGAACTCGAAGTGCGCAGCCAACGGCTTGCGCTGGGAATTCGCGCGACCTTCAAATCGGTCGACACCTGCGCCGCCGAATTCGAAGCTTACACGCCCTACTATTACTCCACCTACGAGGACGAAGACGAAGTCCCCAACAAAGGCGCCAAAAAGCGCATCATCATCCTCGGCGGCGGCCCCAACCGCATCGGCCAGGGCATCGAGTTCGACTACTGCTGCTGCCACGCCAGCTTTGCTCTTAAAGAGCTCGGCATCGAATCGATCATGGTCAACTCGAACCCCGAGACCGTGAGCACCGATTACGACACGAGCGACATGCTCTTCTTCGAGCCGCTCACGGTCGAAGACGTCCTCAACATCTGTGACCGCGTCCAGCCCGATGGCGTCATCGTCCAGTTCGGCGGCCAGACGCCGCTCAACCTCGCGCGCCGCCTCAAAAACGCAGGCGTCCCGATCATCGGCACGAGCGTCGACGCAATCGAAGCCGCCGAAGATCGCGAAAAATTCCAGCAGCTACTGCACAAACTCAACCTCCGCCAACCGCCGAACGGCATCGCCCGCAACATGGACGAAGCCCGCCGCGAGGCAGCCAAAGTTGGCTACCCGTTGTTGGTCCGCCCCAGTTTCGTCCTCGGCGGCCGCGCGATGGAAATCTGCTACGACGACACGCAGTTCGAGCATTTCGTGAAGCAAGCCTTCATCGCCGCCGAAGGCCAGCCCGTCCTCATCGATCAGTTCCTCGAAGGCGCGACCGAAGTCGACGTCGACTGCATCAGCGATGGCAAAGACGTGATCGTCCCCGGCATCATGGAGCACATCGAAGAAGCCGGCGTCCACTCCGGCGACTCCGCGTGTTCGATACCACCGTACAGTTTGCCCGGTCCCGTCATCGCCGAAATTCGCGCCGCCACCGTAGCGCTCGCCCGCGAGCTCAATGTCATCGGCCTCATGAATGTGCAGTTCGCGGTGAAGCCAAACGACGATCGATTCGACATTTACGTCCTCGAAGTAAACCCTCGCGCTAGCCGCACCGTGCCGTTCGTGGCTAAGGCCACAGGAATGCCGGTCGCGAAAATAGCCGCCAAAGTAATGGCTGGCGTTTCGCTGGCAGAGCAGGGCGTCACCGAAGATCCGATCCCGGCGGCCGTTTCAGTAAAAGAAGCCGTCTTCCCGTTCATCAAATTCTCCGGCGTCGACATCGTCCTCGGCCCCGAAATGCGCTCGACCGGCGAAGTGATGGGCATCAGCGACCGGTTCTCGATGGCTTTCGCCAAAAGCCAACTCGCCGCCGGAACCGTCCTGCCACAGAAAGGCAACATCTTCATCAGCGTCGACGATCGCCACAAACTCGCCGCCAGCGAGCTTGGCCGAAAGCTAAGCGCACTGAATTTTGGGTTGCTTGCAACATCCGGCACCGCCGATTCGCTCGAAGCCGCCGGCGTCCCTGTCACGCGCGTGAAGAAACTAGCCGAAGGCAAGCCCAACCTGCTCGATTACTTTGCCGACCACGCGGTCGCGCTCGTCGTCAACACGCCCAGCGGCAAGCACGCCCGCAGCGACGGCGGAAAAATCCGCGCCGCCGCCGTCCAGGCCGGCGTGCCATGCCTCACCACGCTCGAAGCCGCCACCGCCGCGGTGAAAGCGATTGAAGCACTCCGCGAAGAGGATATGCAAGTGGAACCACTTCAGGACCGGTTTACCAACGCCTAAAAAGAGGCACACATGTCGACCGCGGGGGAACTTTCGCAACAGCCGAGCGGGCAACGATCGAGTCTGGAATGGTTGCGGCTGTGGTTTCTCCTCCGTGATCCCGTCCATCGCCGCGAATACGCACTCACCGGCTTTGGCCTGATGTCGCTTAAGTACATCGTCGAGTTCGCCACCGTCCGCGTTCTCACTGGCCTCACCTACACGCCGCTCGATTTCGTCAATCCACTCATCAGCGCCCGCGAAAAGTTCGCACACGGCGCGCCGCCTTGGTTCGGTTATCTCTGGGTGTTGTGGGCGCTTCCATTCCTCTGGATTGCCGTCGGCATGAGCGTCCGCCGCGCGTTCGATGCCGGCATCTCCCCCTGGAACGGCCTGTGGGTGCTCGTGCCGTTTTTGAATCTGCCCGCCATGCTGATTCTCGCGTGCTTGCCTACTGCCACCACATCAGCAGCAGGCTGGACCGATGACAAGCGAACTCGCGACAAATCGCTCAAAGCCAACGACGTCGCTGTCACGGTAAAAGCCGCGATCGGCGGCATCGCGATCGGTGCACTCTACGCCTCCGTACTTACGCAGGCCTCTGTGTATCTTTTCCATAGCTACGGCGCCGCGATTTTCTTCGGCACGCCGCTCGTCACCGGCGTCGCCTCCAGCTACCTGCTCAACGCCAAACGAAGTCATTCTCACGCGGCATCCATTCTCGTCGCCGCCGCGGCGATTTTCTTCTTCGGCATCGCGCTCATGCTGTTCGCGTTCGAAGGCGCGATCTGCATCGCCATGGCCGCCCCGATCGTAATTCCGCTCGGCATCGCCGGCGCGCCGATAGGTAAATTCTTGGCTGACCGCCGCCGCAAGCTGCGCGGTGGCCTCATCGGCGCGCTCCTCGTGCTGCCGATGCTCACCATTGCCGAATCTTACCTCCCACCCAAGAACGAATTCGTCGTCGAGAGCCACATCGATATCGCCGCCTCGCGAGAAACCGTGTGGCAGAACGTCATCGGCTTCGCCAAAATCACCGACCCGCCCGAATGGGTCTTCCGCCTCGGCGTCGCCTGCCCACAAGAGGCGCGCATCATAGGCCAGGGCGTCGGCGCGCAGCGGCATTGCATCTTCACGACCGGCGAATTCCTCGAGCCGATCACCGTCTGGCACCAGCCCGAGCGGCTCGCGTTCGACGTCAGCGAGCAACCCTCACCGATGTTCGAGCTCACGCCCTACCGCCACATTCACCCCCCGCATCTCGACCTGGCATTCCGCTCAACGCACGGCGAATTCGAACTGATCGAACTTCCCGACGGCGGCACCCGCCTCACCGGCCGCACCTGGTACACGCTCGATATCCGCCCCGAAGCCTACTGGACGATCTGGAGCGATTGGCTCGTCCACCGCATCCACATGCGCGTCCTCACGCACATCAAACAGCTGGCCGAAGACCGCGGAGCCAACTCGTGAGCGATGATTCAGGCACGCCACCGGCTTCAGTGGTCGAACGACCCGGTCCGCCGCCTTTACGCATTCATCATCTGATGACCTTCGCCGCCGTTGGGGCAGTGCAGCTTTCGTTCTGGCGAGCTAGTTTGCACCCGGCGACGACTTTTACCCCGCTAAACATGGTGAGCGCTTCGATCGGCCAAGCGCTAAGTTCAATTGGCCTGACATTGGCAATCTTCAGTGTCTATTGGAACCGCAAAGGCCTGGCCGCCTTGGCGCAGCCAGGCCAATGGCTGCTCGTCGCGTACGCCTTTTCCGCGCTGCGACTCTACATTGCACTTCTGGATAATACGATCACCGGCGCCCAAAGGCCTGTGGGGCCCATCAGCGAATGGTCTTATCTGCTCTTTGGAGTGTTGGTGCCATTTTGCTTCTATCTTTGGTGCGCCTGGCGAGTCGCCGACAGCCTGCCGTGGCGAATCCTATTCGTAGAATTAGCCTTCGCAACGTTAATTATTGTTGCGAGTCCGCTTCTTCCAATGATGCTTGTCGATTCACAAGTGGGTTTGCGGCTTGTCACCGTGGCTCCCACGCTTGGGTGTGGAATGATCTTACTGCCGATCGAGCTCTGGATTCTCAGTACAGAGATCGCCGCTCGGCGTCCTCGCTACTGGACGCATTGGGTCGGTTTAGTACTCGCGATCCTGAGTGCCGGCATGTCTGTCGTTTTGGGCGCGATTCATTTGGTTTCGTTGTTTTTGTCAGCCTAGCGAATCGATTCGCAACAGACGTGGTACCATGCCACATCCATATCATGAGCGCGGTTCCTTTTTACCGACCCGCTGGCTGAACCGAAGATGTCGTTCGATTTCGAAACTGTCGAAGCGCTGACTGCCAATACCGACACGCTCGATTCTCAGCTTTCTAGACCGGCCCCGCCCCCGTTGCGGATTCATCATTTTTTCCTGTGCGGTATCGTCACCGCGATTTATCTCTCCTGGTGGCGCCAAGTGGTCCCGCCCTCCGCGGTCGAGCAACTTCCGGTGTGGGCGATCGGATTCACTGCGATATTAAATGCACTTCAGGCCATCGCGTTCACGTTGGCCGCACTTTCGCTGTATTGGCGTTTCAAAGGATACGCCGGTCTCGAGCAGCCGGGCGTCTGGCTGCTCCTGAGCTGGCTCGTGGTCATTATTCCGACGGTCATCAACATGTTGGTGATGCGATTCAGCTGGTTCGATTGGTGGGGCGGACGAAGCGGAATCTACGGCAGAGTCTATTGGGTATTAGCGTACGCACCGTCGCTAGTCCTCTTCACATTCATTCCGCTCGCATTTTACGCTTACAGCGCGTGGGCCATCGCCGATACGCGTGCCTGGCGATGGGTCTTCGTCGTCATCGCAATTATAAGTGTGTTGCCCATCGTCGCTTGGGGAAGTCAAATCCTTTACTCCAACTTCAACGTGCCTACGCAAACGGCGGTTGCGGTCCCGAGCTTCGTCTCGGCCGTGGCGATACTCGCAACTGAAATTTGGGCGCTCGTGACGGATATCAAACAACAGCGCAAGCGCCAAAGATATTGGCCTCATTGGGTCGGCCTCGGATTAGTAATCACCCAACAATCTTTGCTCACTTTCGGCGCGCTGATTGCGCTCCTGGGCGGATAATCGCAATATCGAGCGACGATTTTCGAACGCCCGATGGCAAAAACCACCCGCGCGCTGCACGATGAAAGCAGTGCTTAATGCTTCACGCATCAAGAATTGCGCGCACACGCTGGCATAATTCACATGGTCGCAAAAAACTCGCCTTGACCGCTTTGTACCCCCTCACGTATCTTCCCGCACCACGACGAGGGATTGATCGAGAGGGGCCCGCGGGGCAAGTCGCCGTGGTAAGAAACTAAAACACTTTGCGACCGGTGCTTTGGCGAACACTCAGGACAACCTGAACACGCGCTCCGGAAACCAACGAACCACGTGGATGGGTCTACCCCCCGCCTAACGGCAAGGTGGACCCCGCAGCGGCTGGCGTTGGCACGGAAGCCAGCCATCCGCTACGATACACTCCCCGACACGCGGCAGTCGCTTCCTCCCCCCTAAAGCGACCTGTTGCTAGTCCGCCCGCACGCAAGCGTTATTGCGTCCAATCGCTCCCGGAAAGGTTGCTACGTCCTTTGCCCCCCTGGGACGTGTGCTTTTCTGGGAGCTTTTTTTGCGCGCTCAACCAGCTGCTAGCACTCTTTCTCTTCGCACTTGCGCCGCGTTCTTTTGCACCTACTACGACGCGCAAAGCGCTGTAGTTCTCCGCGATTTTTCGCCTACCAGCAAAACGGCGCTCGCGTTGTGAATCACCGCGAATTTCGCTACACTTCGCGACCCGAAGAACAGACGGAGGCGTGCGTTTTTGAAGAAGAAATTAACCACGGAGACACGGAGAGCACGGAGAAGAAATTTTTAGACAAGATCAACGGGATTTACGGGATGAAGAAGTCACCTCCATACCATCCTGTAGATCCTGTTAATCCTGTCCAAAAATGAATTGGAATTCTCCGTGTCCTCCGTGTCTCCGTGGTTTAATTTGTTTTGATGTCTTAGCAAGGAAGATAGGTTTTGATGAGCAAGGAAGCTCCCAAGCGGCGCCCCGTGGCGCCGAAAAAGTTAGGCACACTTTCCGCTGAAGAACAATTGCGCGCCGCGCGCGAAATCGTCCGCCGCGAAGCCGCCGGCGTGTGGAAAGTCTCGTATCGACTCAACTCCTCGTTCTGCGAGGCGATCAAGCTGCTCTACACCTGCAAAGGCAGCGCGATCATCACCGGCATGGGCAAGGCCGGCCTCATCGGCCAGAAGATCGCCGCCACGCTATCGTCCACCGGCACGCCTGCGCACTTTCTCCACCCAGCCGAAGCCTTCCATGGCGATCTCGGCCGGGTCCACGCGCAAGACGTCGTCGTCATGCTCACGCAAAGCGGCGAAACGGCTGAAGTCACGCAGCTCCTCCCATCGCTCCGCGAATTCGGCGTCCCGCTGATCGCGATCACCGCCGCCCGCACCAGCAGCGTCGGCCGCGCGGCCAGTGTCGTCATCGAACTCGGCGATTTGGAAGAAGTCTGCTCGCTCGGCCTCGCGCCGAGCACCAGCACGACCGCCATGCTCGCCGTCGGCGATGCCCTCGCCCTCGTCATGAGCAAAATGCGCAACTTCCAAGCCGACGACTTCGCCCGCTTCCACCCGGGCGGCGCGCTCGGCCGAAAACTAAGCAAGGTCGACGACATCATGCGGCCGCTCGCCGAATGCCGCACCGCCAGTGACGCCCTCTCCGTCCGCCAGGTCATCGTGAAGTGCACGAAACCCGGCCGCCGCAGTGGTGCCATCATGCTCACCGACAAAGTTGGCCGCCTTACCGGCCTGTTCACCGATAGCGACCTCGCGCGCCTCTTCGAAAAGCGCGACGAAGCCGCCCTCGATCGCCCAATGTGTACGGTCATGATGCCCCAACCAACCACCGTCCCCAGCGGCACCCGCTTCGGCGACGCCGTCGCGCTGCTCGCTCAACGCAAATTCAGCGAGCTCCCCGTCGTGGACAAGAAAGGCCGCCCCGTCGGCCTCGTCGATGTTACCGACGTCCTCGGCCTAAAGACCGAAGCCGAGGGCGACGTCCCCGGCACCGCCACCAACAAAAAAGTCGCCTAGCCGCTCGCGGTTTAGCTCAACCTCATGTCGTTAACGAAACTCTGCGCCAAAATCGAGCTCATCCTCAGCGACGTCGACGGCGTCATGACCGACGGCGGCATCCAGCTGCTCGATGACGGCACGCAGTTCGTCAAATTCCACATCCGCGACGGCATGGGCGTCCGCCTCTGGCGCGAAGCCGGCAAACGGTTCGGCATCGTCACCGGCCGCAAGCTCGATTCGATCCGCAAGCGGGCCGAGGATCTGTGGCTCGACATCATCCGCCTCGGAATCGACGACAAGCTACCGGCGATTGATGAACTCGCCGCCGAATTCAAAATCACGCGGGACCAAATCTGCTACATCGGCGACGACCTGCTCGACCTCAAAGCGATCCAATCCGTCGGCTTTGGCGTCGCCGTCGCCGACGCCGTCGAAGAGGTCAGGCAAGCAGCAAAGTACACGACGAGCGTCCCCGGCGGTCAGGCCGCCGTCCGCGAAGTCATCGAGCTAATTCTAAAAAACACGGGCCGCTGGGAAGAAGTCATGAAACGCTACAGCGCCTCGTAACCACTGCATTTCCGCTTAGCCTCTGCGGCAACGCCGATTCCCACCACCCAACTCCCCACCCCACCACGGAAATCACCATGCCCACCAAACTCGTATGGTTATTCGCCGCCATCGCGCTCTTACCCACCTCCGCGCGAGCCGGCACCGAAGTCACTTTCCAATTCGAACTGCAAATTCCAGCTTCGAACGCAGACACCGAATCGCCCAAACTCGGGTCGGTTGAACTTCAAGATCGTTCCTGGGCCGCGCCTGGTGTCGAGCAAGCAACGTGCCCGCTGGCACCCGCGAAGCCGTTCGATTTCACGGGCCCGCAAACGCGTTTTCATTTCGACGGCGATGGCCCGCGTTGGCTGGACGATGTTTGCTTCCCGCTGACGCGCCAGCTTTTCCATCAATGTGAACAACCCCCAATGTTTTCGGTTGTAGTGTGCGCGAACGAGTACGTACCAAGGCTGCAAACGCCGAAAATTTATTTGGCCCATTAGTCCGCAGCACGATTTGATTTCATCGCACGGCCTTCCCGCCTATGCTCCGCCGCATCATCCGCAGCACGATTGTCTTCGCAGTGCTCGTTGTGGCCTACGAAGCATACTCGACGTTCGCGGTCCCGTTCATGGAGCCGCCGCTAGCTCTTCGCCCGCACCACGAGATTACTGCGGACGAAAAAGACGGCGCGAACAAATCCGCCACCAAATACCAGCGGCTCCTCTCCGCTTACTTTCCGAAAGATCATTGGTCGCAAATCCGCCAACCCAAAGTCATCGCCAATGCCACCGAGCAGGCGATGCTCGTGTTCGACGACTACAAACGCCAGCCCGGCACGAACAAGAATCCCGACGGCTCACCCACAACGCTCGTCGACATCCAGCGCGTCACGTTCCTGATGTTCCCCACACCGCCGCGCGATGGCCTGATGCCGCCGCGCGATGCGATCATCGTCGAAGCGCCGCAAGGCGCGCATCTCGAATTCGACGAATTCCGCCCCGAAGCGGGAAAGATCGGCCAAATTCTCCACGGCCAGTTCCCCGGCGACATCCGCATCCACAGCGACATGAAAGAGCCCGGCCCCGAAGATGACCTGCTTGTTGAAGTCTCCGACCTCGCGATGAACACGAAGCTCCTCTACACGACCAAGCCGGACAGCCCCGTGCGGTTTCGCATGGGTGGAAACGTTGGCGGCGGCACCGAGTTGGAAATCCGTTTCCTGGCTGACGAGCACGCCAAACCCACCGATGCCGGCCTGAAAATCGCAGGCTTCGATTCGCTTGAAATTCGCCGCGATGTGAAAATGCGGCTGCAGATGGATTCCGGCGGGCTCGCGTTCGGTGGGAAGAAGAAAGATGCGAAGCTAAAGGACAAAAATGGCAACCCGATCGCAACTGCTCCGACCGTTCAGGTCGCCGATGCAAGCACGATCAACCCCGCCAAATCCACGCCAGAAAAACCGCCCGTGGATGCTTCCTGCACCGGGCCATTCACGTTCGATTTCACTCGCTACGTCGCCAGTTTGGATCACGACGTTGAACTCATCCAAGCGAACCCCAACGGCCCCAGCAATCAACTCTCTGCCAGCCGGCTCGATATCCATTTCGCGCCGAAGCTCCAGCCGAACGCCGCCGCGACGCCTGCCATCCTCGATCCCAGTAAGCGCCAACAACATGATTTAGGCCAGCTCGAAGCGGTTGCCATCGTGGCCGAAGGACATCCGGCGAAAATGACTTCCCCCGCTCACAACGCCGAGGCCCGCGGCGACCGCATCCAAATCGCGCTCCGCGAGCGGCGACTTCGAGTTAGCGGCGGCAGCGACGCAATGTTCATCGAAGGCACAAACGTACTCCAAGCGCCCGTGATCGACTACCAGCAGCCGGCCGAGGACGAAGGCACCCAAGTCGGCCGCTTCCGCGCGACCGGCCCGGGCACGCTCCATTACATCACCGACCCGGCTAAGCCCGACCAGATCCTTAACGCCGAATGGCAAAGCTCGGTCCAGCTCGGCCGCGACAAAGGCCAACCTGTCCTCGCGTTAGAGGGTCACCCCAAAGTCGCCTTCGCCGAATCTGGAACCCTTTCGGCAGATCAAATTCTCCTGTACCTACGCGAGCTCGACAGCAAGAGCACCGCCGGAATCACCCTTAACGGCCCCGGCGGTGACACCCAAAACAAATTGCGGCTCGCGCCCGACCGCATGCTCGCAACCGGCCACGTGCAAATCGCTTCGCCCCAATTCACGGGCAACGCCCAGTCGCTTTCAGCAACGTTCCGCCTCGAGCAGCCCACGGCCAACGCGCCATCCGAAAATGCGCCAAAGGCCGGCGCGCCATCCGCCAAGCCGAGTAACGAATCTCCATCGAAAATGGGCCCCGGTGCAACGCCATCGCAGCAAAAGTACTACATCGATACCGACCAAATCCAACTCGAAGTCTCGATGCGGGGGCAGACCGCCGCGCCACTCGCGCTCGAATGCAACGGCCACGTCGTCGTTCGCGAAATCCCGCTGGCCGCCTCTCCGCAGCAGCCGCTCGAAATCCGCGGCGGTCAGCTGCTCGTCACCAAATTGGACACCAACACGCCGCACGTTACGTTGCACGGTGTCGCCCCCGGCCAACCCGCGCGATCCGCGCTCGCCCAGGTCGTCGGTCGCGGCGTCACAATGCTCGTCGATACGCTCGAAGTCGACCAACGCGAAAATCTCGTCACAAGCGATGGCCCCGGCAAAGCCACCATCCTCACCATGCGCGGCATCAGCGGCGCGCCCGCCGCTACGCCTTCACCGGTCGACGTCACGTGGCAGGGTGGCCTGAAATTCGACGGGCTAACCGCCGTGTTCAATCGCAACGTCGTGGTCAACGCCACCGACAGTAAGGTCCAGTGCGACGAACTTGCCGCTACGCTGAATACGCCCATCCATTTCGGCGAGCAGGTCAACCAATCGAACATCTCCCTCGAAGTAATCGAATGCCGCGGCCAGGTCGCCCTCGAAAACGTGCAGCGCGACACCGCCGGCGTCACCTCGCACGAAGTCATGCAGCTCGCCCACCTCACCATCAATCAACATACCGGCGTGATCACCGGCGAAAGCGGCGACGGCCTCGGCAACATCCGAGCCACTCGATACGGCGACAGCGCCGTCACCTTCCCAGGCCAACCTACTAACGCTGCGACACAGCCCGGCCCCGGCCCGCTTGGCCGCAACGCCTCTGGTAACAAACTCAATTTCCTCCGCGTCGACTTCCGCAAAGGCTTAAAAGGCAACATCTACACCCGCGAAATCACCTTCTACGAACGCGTCCGCGCCATCTACGGCCCGGTCGATTCCTGGGAACAGGAACTCGACCCCACGCGCCCCGCGTCATTGCCCGAAGACACCATGACGCTTACCAGCGACGAACTTCGCCTGAACGAAGACCCTGTGGCCGCACGCGCCGCCCAGCCGCCCGCCGCCAGCAAGCAGCAGATGGGCCCGATCCAAATGCAAGCGAAAGGCGACGTACGCATCGACGGAAGAGTCCCGAACCAGGGCGAGTTTAGCGTGCAAGCCGACCGAGCCAGCTACGAACAAGTTAAAGAAACTTTCATCCTAGAAGGCGACATGCGTACGCCGGCCACGCTATGGCGACGAGCCCTAAATGGCACCGACGCCCCACGCATCGAAGCGCGCAAAATCCGCTACGTACGCACGACCGGTGACACTCAAGTCGACGGCATCCAACCCCTCGAGATCCTGCCCAGCGATCTCCAAAACGCCGGCCGTCCCACCGCGCCGAAAAAGTAGCGGAGGTTCACACCACCCGTCGCCGTTCCTGCTCCAACCTCTCCGCAATAAATCCCACCACTCGCGGCGCCATCGCACACGCATAGCGGAAACTGTGCCCGCCCCCTTCGGTTTCCAAATCGCACTCGAACGGTACGCCGAGCGACCACAATTTCATCCGCAGCCGCTCCGCCGAGTCGTACCACCGGGTATCCGTGGGGTCGCAACAAAAAAACTGATTCCGCGGCCAATTGAGCGGATGAATGTGAAGCAGCGCCGTATCCTGTCGCGCGCTCTCCGCATCGCCGTACATAAGCTCGAGCCCCGGATCGATCCCTTCATCAATCCGCTTCTGAAAATCAATCGCCGGCGAGATCGCCGCCACCGTTGGAAAAATATTCGGGTGCTTGTACGCCATCCGTAGCGCACCCTGTCCGCCCATGCTCACGCCCAACAGCGCCAACTTCGGCGGCCCCGATTCCCAACGCTTCGCAACCATTGGGACGACGTGCTCCAGCACATAAGCTTCCGCCGAAAATCGCTCATCAAACTCCGGCCATATCCGATCGGTCCACCAACTCAGCCCCGAAACAGGCTCCACAAGCCGCAGCCCATAACGATCGAACTCCCGCATAAACGGCTCAAACGCCCGCAACGACGCCGACTCGCTGCAATGCAGATAAACCACCGTATAGTTGTGCTCACTCGGCGCCGGCGGCTCATAAAGCCGGCACGCATGCCCGGCCAAATCAATCAGCGTCCAAGTTCCAGTACTTTCCATCTCTAGAACTTTAAGCATGCAGCACTCTCACGCAAAGGCGCAAAGAGCTTTTGCCAAAGAGGACACAGAGAGCACAGAGGAAGGCAAATGACCAAGCACCAATGACCAATTGCCAACGACAACGAATCCTGCCTTGATTGGTCAACAGGATTTGGTAATTGGTGCTTTTAAGTTTTCTCTGTGCTCTCTGTGGCTATTTCCCTCTTCGCGCCTTTTCCAGAGACCTCCGCATCCTCGCCATTTCGCCGCCTACCGGATCTCCCCAGCCCCGCGTAAAATAACAACCCCCGAGCAGCAACCAACGGTACGCCGCGTGAAGCAAATCCTCAGCTCCAATCAGATTCGCGAGGGTGTCGAAAAGCTCGCCGCCGAACTTCGCGCGATCTACGGCGAGCGCCCCATCACGATTGTGGCGATTCTCACCGGCAGCCTGGTCCTGCTCGCCGATTTAATTCGCCAGCTCGAAATGCCGCTTCGCGTAGCACTCATCCAAGCCAGCCGTCACCGCACGCCCGACCCGCCCAGTGACGCGCCGCCCGAAGACGATTCCATCCTTCCGAAGCTGAAGAATCGTGACGTCGTCGTGATCGATG
>Ga0206917_1171_pt2 | contig 15384 bp, 6 predicted proteins | sample Alteio_BWOrgHeat_68_FD_152931 | JGI IMG/M metagenome (GOLD analysis project Ga0206917, IMG submission 152931) | Enriched cells from forest soil in Barre Woods Harvard Forest LTER site, Petersham, Massachusetts, United States -... | ecosystem: Environmental > Terrestrial > Soil > Temperate forest > O...
GGCTATGGTACAGTTCCAAAAGACTTGGGAGAACGATCCGCCCAGTCAATATCATTTGAGCTATCTGGGCGGATCGTTCTCCCAAGTCTTTTTGATCCAACCTCGGCTCTGGATTTTCATGATGGGAAAATTGTTATGGCCGGTGCAATTCTCGGCCGATTATACACTGGAAAACGTGAATGGGATTTCGAATCCCATCGCGATAATGATTCTCATCGTTGTCGTGTTGTTGCAAGCTTGGCTCGCATCGAAAAGCTGCATGGGAGCCATGGGTGTGGCTATTTATTGGCTGGGACTGGCGACCGTTTCCAATTTTATCCCTCTCTATCATCCTTTGGCGGATCGCTTTTATTATTTGCCTCTGGCGGGAGCGGCGATGCAACTTCTGGCCTTGCTTCTGATGATGCTGAGATCGCGTTCAGGATTCTGGATGGCGGTGGCGCCTTGCCTCGTTGCGATTTTGCCTCTGACGCTGCTTACCCTGACTCGTGAAGAGGTTTTTGCCAACGAGTTCTCTCTTTGGAGTGACACGCTTCGAGTCAGCCCTTTCTCCTCGATCGCCCACAACAACCTTGGCAATATTCTTTTTCAAAAAGAGCAAGTGGATGAGGCAATTGACGAGTACCAAAAGGCCCTGGGAATCAACCCCAATTATGCCTTGGCCCATAACAATCTCGGCAATGCTCTCTTACAAAAGGGGCCAGTGGACGAGGCTATGGTACAGTTCCAAAAGACTCTGGAAATCGATCCCAACAATGCCGCAGCCCACTACAACATCGGCAATGCTCTCATTCAAAAGGGACAGATGGAGGAAGCGATTGCCCAATTTCAAAAGGCCCTGGAAATCAATCCCAACTATGCAGAAGCGCACAATAACCTCGGCAATGCTCTTTTACAAAAGGGGCAAGTGGACGAGGCGATTACTCAGTACCAAAAAGCCCTGCAAATCGACCCAAACTATGCCGATGCCCATGCTGACCTCGGCGATCTCCTCTTACAAAAGGGACAAGTGGACAAGGCAATTGACGAGTACCAAAAGGCCTTGAGAATCGAGTCCAACAATGCCAAAGCCCACTACAACCTTGGCAATGCTCTCGTACAAAAGGGACAAGTGGACAAGGCGATTGACGAGTACCAAAAGGCCCTGGAAATTTCTCCCAACTATGCCGAAGCGCACAATAACCTGGGCTTTGCTTTTGCCCAAAAGGGACAATTAAACGAAGCGATGGCCCAATTCCAAGAGGCCCTGCGATTGAAGTCCGACTTTGTCGACGCGCAAAATAATCTGGCTAAAGCGCAGGCTATGGCACGGCAAAAAGCGAGCCCGAAGTGAACCTTGGCAAATTCTTTGAAATTAATTTCATTCGCTATTAGTGGGTTAGAGGGGGATACCCAACTATTCCATGGACAGGGTAGACACATTTGGTTAACTCTCCTCCGGCTACTTGTATGAGCTTCCTGCGGACGGTCGATTCCCAAGTTCGATAAGCGGCCAAGCAACAGTGGCAACACCAGAACACGACACGCTTCCAACAATTACAACAACAGGCGCAGATCACCCCAACCACCACCAATAGAGGAGAAAGACCATGAGCATCCGCGGATTGAAAAAATGGGCGTTATTACTGACCTTCTGGCTTGCCTTGCAAGCGCGCTATTTGCGAGCCGACCAAACGATCACCGGCAACCTGACGGTAACGGGCAACGGCGACATCGCCGGGAACACGCTGAGCCTGGGCACCCGGACCGACAGCACGACGCTGCCCGGATGGTATACGGGTTACACGGATGGAACGACCTCCTCGCTGGAATTTGACGCTACGCGCGCTGGCAATACCTGGAAGTGGCAGCAGAACGGAGGCGTGACCCTGCATTTGCAGATGACGTTGAATAACGCCAATGCACTGGTGCTTTATGATCAGTCGACGACGCCGGTGGCCAAGATCACGTTGAATCCACTCGGGACGAGCACCTTTGCGAATTCGCTCACGCTCAACGGCACCGACAACGAGATGCCGAACCAGAGCTTGGTTAATGCCAACAGCGTGTTGACGAGAGGATTGGCGGACAGCCGGTATGTCTCAAGCGCCAGCATTACGATTGGAAGTGCCATCGGCTATAGTTCAACAGCAATGGGGGGTGGATTTGCCGTTGGCCAGTATTCAACAGCGATGGGGGGAGCAATGACCGAAGGTTCCTTTTCAACGGCCATGGGGCCAGGGGCAACCGCCAATGGCGATTATTCTACGGCGATTGGACAAGCTACAACGGCTCAAGCCCTAAACTCGGTTGCCATAGGTTTTTTGAACATTGGAGGAGGAGACCCTTACCATTGGGTTCCAACCGATCCTCTTTTTGAAGTGGGAAATGGTGGACTTTACGGTTATGGCAACCCCAATCTATCTCAATCCTCCGACGCCCTCGTCGTTTATAAGAACGGCAACATGACCGTTAACGGCAGCAACAACCAGATGCCGAATCAAACCCTGACCGGGGCCACCAGCGTGCTGACGGAAGGCTTGGCGGATGCGCGTTATCTTTCAAAGGCGGGCACGAATAATCTCATGCCGAACCAGACCCTGGTCGGAGCCAGCAGCGTGCTGACGGAAGGCTTGGCGGATTCACGCTATCTTTCAAACGCGGGCACGAACAATCTCATGCCGAACCAGACCCTGGTCAATTCGTACAGTGTCCTAACAGCGGGCTTGGCGGATACGAGGTATCTTTCCAGCGGTGCCTTATCAGGTTCTGTGGCGATGGGGACTTCAACCGCCAGTGGCGGTTATTCAACGGCGATGGGGCAATCAACCGCCAGTGGCAACTATTCAACGGCGATGGGGAATTCAACCGCCACTGACTATTTTTCAACGGCGATGGGGAATTCAACCGCCAGTGGCTATTTTTCAACGGCGATGGGGCAATCAACCGCCAGTGGGAACAATTCAACGGCAATGGGGCTCGGTTCGACCGCCAGTGGCTACTATTCAACGGCGATGGGGGCGTCAACCGCTGGTGGCAGCGATTCAACGGCGATGGGGCAGTCAACCGCCAGTGGCAACACTTCAACGGCGATGGGGGCGTCAACCGCTAGTGGTATAATTTCCACGGCGATGGGGGCATCAACCGCTAGTGGCTATGCTTCAACGGCGATGGGGTTTCTCACATCCGCTCCAGCCTACGGGTCGCTTGCCATGGGGCGATACAATGTGGGGGGATTCGCCACGGGAGGAGACACCACTTGGATTTCCACCGATCCGCTTTTGGAATTAGGCAACGGCACGGACTCCAGCCACAAGTCGGATGCGCTCGTCGTTTACAAGAACGGCAATGCGGCGGTTCAAGGCAACCTTACGACAGGCGGCGTTATCACAGCTAGCGGAGGAGTAATGACAACCCCTGCGAGCGTCGCGACTACCGACATCCCGATGTTCGGCCACTAAGACCCGATTTGCCCTCTACCGGTTCTTAGAAAAATCCCGCCATGAAGCTGACAGCTCAAGAGAAAAGGAACGCCTCGGCGGCCACGCTCGTCCCCACGTTATGGCTCACCCTCGGCTGCTTCTCCATCCTGGCGCTGACCGCTTATGCGGCACAACCCGGCTGGTGGACAACTCGCAGTGCGGTCAACACCAACACGCCCAACGACTATGAGGCGGTCAATCAAGGCCAGCTCAAGCAATTCACCCAAAAAGCGGTGGCGGAACTCAACGCCGATCTGACTAATTACGGCGGCGCCGGCACGAACCTCAACACCATGGTCAGCAATTGGGTGAGCGATTACGCAACCAACGGCTATAGCGCCGCGAACCCCAAGCCCTCCGATTTTCAGGCGATGAACGTGGGCCAGCTTAAATACATCGGCGGTCTGATTTACGGTCAGCTTGCGGCGGCAGGCTACACGGAGCTTACGCCTTCCTGGCTTCAGCAAAACACCAATACGGATTATGTGGCAGCCAATATCGGCCAGCTCAAGCAGGTCTTCGACTTCGATCTCTCGTTGCCGGGGGCCAGCAACGTAACGGCGACGGCCGGCACAGCCGGAACGATTAACTTAAGCTGGACGCTTCCCGGTGCCAACAATGCCACCTCGTGGCTCGTCGAGCAGCAGAACCCGAACGGCACCTGGAGCGTGATTGCCACGCTCACCGATCCCACGGCCACTTTTTATTCCGTGACGGGATTAACGAGCGGCCAGAGCTACAACTTCCAAGTCATCACGGCTGGCGCTGGCAGTGTTTCGCTGCCGGTCGGCGCTTCCGGGACACCGGTGGCTTCGACGGCTCCATCCGCAACGCCATCGCCCGGCAGATACCTTTCGAGCCAGACCATCACCGTTACGTCGACTCTCGCCAACGCGACGATTTATTACACGACCAACGGAACCGACCCGACGACGAGCAACGCATCCCTCTCCAATGGCGGCCAACTCACCGTCGCTGCGACGACGTTATTTAAGTTTATCGCCATCGACGGCAATGGAACCGCCAGTTCTCAAACCACGTCTCTCTATGGCATCGGCAATTCCAGTGATTTGCAGGCAGGGGACAGCTTCACGATGGTGCGCAAACCCAATGGCACGGTCTGGACCTGGGGCGATGATGGGCGAGGTCAGCAGGGTGACAACCAGGCCAACAACCCTGCGGCGGTGCCGCAGCAGGTGCCCGGTTTGACTGGAATTACCAATGGAGCTGCGGCGGGCGATCATGCTCTCGCGGTCAAAAGCGATGGCACGGTTTGGGCGTGGGGCGCCGACGATCAATCGCAAGGCGGTGATGGCGGCACGAGCGATCTGTGGACTCCAACTCCCATCAGCGGACTCTCCCATATTTCGACGGTTTACGCCGGGGAGTTCCAGGGTTTTGCGGTCGATAACAATGGAAACCTTTACGCCTGGGGAAAGAACAATTTCGGGCAATTGGGCGATGGCACCACCACGAATCGCAGCACGCCTGTGGCGATTTCTTCGATGACGGGCGTGGTCAAAATCGCGGCAAGTCCTTCTCATACCTTGGTCCTTAAATCAGACGGCACCGTCTGGGCCTGTGGAGCAAATTTCAATGGAGAATTAGGCGACGGCACGACCAACAATTCGTTGACCTTCGAGCAAGTGCCCGGTTTGGCCAACGTCGTCGATATTGCGGCGGGTGGCTTTTCCTATGCGGGAGGGCATTCGATGGCCCTTCTGGCCAACGGCACGGTTTTGACCTGGGGCTTTAATGGCGCGGAGGGGGCGTTGGGAAATGGAGGGGGCGGAGATGTGCTCACCCCGCAGGTGATCACTCTTCCACCCGCGAAGGCGGTCGTCGCGGTCGATACCAAGTCGTATGTGGTCCTGACCGATGGCTCCGTGCGTTGCTTCGGGGGCAACGCCGAAGGCGAGATGGGCATCGGGAATACCCAAAATCAGCCGTCACCGGTCGAGCCGACCGGCATCGCCAACGTCCAGGCTCTCTCGGCGGGCACCTTTCATGTGGTCGTTTGCACCACGACGGGAGCGTTCTACGGGTGGGGCGATAATAATTCCTTTAAGCTGACGCAGGATTTCAGCAACTTCCAACGCAATACTGAAGTTCATGATGATGCGTACCAGGGGTTCGTCAACGTGGCCAGTGCGGATAACAGTACGATTGGTCTCAAGAATGACGGTACGGTATGGACGGTCGGCCAAGGCGGCAATGGCGCTTTGGGTCAGGGCGACTGGTCTTCGAGCGAGCGGCTCATCCAGGCGGTCGGGTTAACGAATATCACCCAGGTTGCCGGAGGTGAATCGACGGCCTTTGCCATCGACGATGGCGGGACATTATGGGCCTGGGGTGGAAACTGGGACGGACAGCTTGGCGTTGGCAATTACAACTCGCAAAATACCCCGACTCAGGTTTTGAATGTTCAGAATGTCCTCGGTGTGGCCGGAGGCGACGGACATATGCTGGCCTTGCAGATCGATGGAATGGTTTGGGCCGCCGGTGACGATTCGCATGGAGAGTTGGGTGACGGCACGACCAATTCCGAGGATGCGCCGATTGCAGTCGCGGGCATCAGCAATGCCATTGCCGTAGCGGCTGGCCTCAACACGAGTTTTGCTCTCGATCTCAACGGCAAGGTGTGGGCCTGGGGAGAAAATGATTCCTCCGCCGGTCAACTTGGATTGGGAACCTCGACTACGGCTAACGTCACCACCCCAACGCAAATCACCGGCCTGCCCGCAATGATCGCCATTGCCGCCCGATTCAATAGCGGGATCGGAATCGACATCTTCGGAGACGTCTGGGGTTGGGGAGATTTGGGAAATTCCGATGGGACGCCCCTGATGCAACCGGGTCTCACCAACGTAAAAGCCATCGGGGTTGGCAATGGGATTGGACTGGCCGTCAAAACGGATGGAACCCTTTGGGGCTGGGGATATGGTGGGAATGGTGATCTCGGCAACGGAACCTATGTTTTTTATCAGCCTTCACCGACGCAGTTCAATGATGTTTCGGGCGTGGTCGCAGTCGCGGGTAGCTACGCGACAACTCTCATCGTCAAGCAGGACGGTTCCCTGTCCGGGTTCGGTGCGTGCTATTCGGGTGAACTCGCCGCCGGTTTGGGAACCTATGACTATTCGCCCAAACCGCTCGTCGGCATCGCCCTGAACGAAACGCCGCCCACGATCTCTATCACGTCCCCCAGCGCCGGAACGTCGTCCTCAATGGGAACCGCTATCCAGTTCCAAGCCTCGGCCAGCGCATCCGCCGGTTCCATCACCAAAGTCGATTATTACCTCGAAGGCGTCAAACTCGGCACCTCGACCACCTCGGGCGCCTGGAACTTCTCCTACACCCCCGCCTCCTCCGGCGATTACACCTTTGCAGCCGTTGCCACCGACAGCGCGGGCGTCGCGCAAATTTCGGCTCCGGTGACCATCCATGTACTCATTACATCTCCCACCGTTGCCATCGCCAGCGGCAACAACCAGACCGGAACCTCGGGAGCGTTCCTGCCCAATGCCCTCGTCGTGAGCGTCACCAATTCGTCTGGAACGCCTCTGGCCAATACCCAGGTCACCTTCTCGGTAACGCAGGGGGTGGGGCTGCTCGGCACTTCGACGACCGCATCACCTGCCACACTCATCCACGTCACCACGAATGCCAATGGAATGGCCCAGGTCCTTTTCAAACAACCCCTGGTCGCAAATTATACGAGCACGATTGCCGCGACTGCCGCCAATTTAGCAGGCCAAAGCTCTGCCAGCTTCACGGCCACTACGCCGGTCGATAACGGACCGCCCGCGGCCCCCAGCGGACTCACGATAATGCCGGGCAGTTCAGGAGAGCTTGATTTAACCTGGACCAATAACGCGGATAACGGCACATCGATTATCGTTCAGCAAAGCACCGACGGCTCCACTTGGACGACCGTCGCCACGCTTGATCCGAGCCAAAATTCCTATGCGGTCACAGGCTTGACGGTGGGCCAGGGTTATTATTTCAATGAAATAGCCGTCAATAACAACGGCACGAACGGCGCTTCCGAGCAAAGCGCCGATAATTCGGATAATCCCGCCGACAACCCCAATGCTCAACCGACCAATACGCCGGGCACTCTCCGTTATGCGATCATCGACCTGGGAGCCAACTTTAGTCCCGAAAAGATCACCAATAGCGGTTATATTCTCATGACCGACGCCAGTGGAAAAGTCTATCGCTGTCAGGCTGGAACAACCCCCGTTCAGTTAACGGCTCCTTCGGGTTATTCCATATCGGAAGTGACCGATATCACCGAAGACGGGACGGTGGTCGGAGACGGCACATCAAACACGTTAACATCGAAATTGCTGACCTGGAGTCCAACCTCAAGCCAGGCCTCGCCCAGTAATCCTGTTACCGGGGACGATGGCACTCCCGGAACGATTTCAACTCCCTTCATTGACTTGGCCCACAATGTTTGGTCGGTGCAAACAGTTGTAGCCGGCACAGGGCGTGATGCTTCCTACTATACGGATGGCTTCTACAATAATACAGAAATCGGAACAGTAAGAGTTCATGGAAATCTTTCCTACCAAACTGAGTACGATTACGACCACGAGTTGGGTGACATCCATCCGCCTGGTTGGTACAGTGGTTATTCAATCATACCTTTGGGGGTGAATAGCGTCGGAGCAGCCGTTTGTCGGCGGACGGACTATACCGACACCTCCGAGCAGGTTCAGAATTGGGATATCGGGATAATTGATTGGTTTAATGGGGTAAGGCCCCCCCCAGACCGTCACCATCTATTATAGCACGGCATCGACCAGCTACATTTTGAGCACGGGTGGAAGCGCCAGCGGAACAACGCTTCCCTTTAAGCCGACGTCTTTGAGCAATGCCAATTGCGTCATCGGTCTGCCTCAACAGAATGGGCCTTATGCGTACTCAAACAATGGCCAGGGACCTGTTAATCTTCCTGCTGGCTTCCTCGCCGGAAGCATCAATGCGGCGGTCGATGGAACCGGCACTCCTGCCTATCAAATTTTAGGCAATGCCTCGGGAAACATGGCACTTTTGGAAATGAATCCGCAGACCGGAACATTCGGAACCCCTGCCAGCATAAGTGCTTTGATTCCCCAGCCATCGCCCTGGGGTGCTTTTAGCTCCAGCATGCTTGGCGCCGCCTTTGGCTTGGCCCAGGTGATCAATGACGAAGGCGCAATCGTGGGGTGGTCCACGAAGACGTCTGATAGCACTTCGCACGGCGTGATGCTTTTCCCTGCGGAGTTAGCCGTAGACAGCAACCGCGACGGAACCATCGTCATGGCCAATGATGCCAATAATCCGGCGAACGTGGACATCCACGGAAATCCTCTTCCGGTGGATCAGACGAGCCAAGCCCAACCATATCGTTTTTGGCTCAATAACAATGAAGATCAACCGAGTACTTCAATCCTTTTTGGAACCGCACCCGATACGGTGCCTCCTAATCCTTCAGACGCTGACTATAAAAGCAGCGTCATTGTCAGCACGCGTGATCTAGAAGATTGGACACGGCTCTGGATTTACACTAAGGGGCTGAATACTGCGATTCAGTCTGGCCAAATCATGGTGGGATTAAAATGGAAGCAAGTCGTCAGCGGAGCACCTGGAATTAAACTCGCCCGGGCAACGGATGCAGATGGTGGAACGGAATATCTGCAAAATGCGGATAGTGCGGCGGCGCAAAGTCTCCTCGGATATTTTCCTCTCATACCGGATGCCACCCCTAGCGTTACCAACAATTATCTGGTTACCGCATCAGCTTCCAGTTCTCCCGGAAGAACATCGGATTTTATTTTTCCAACGAGCATCTGGAGCAACTTGTCCGATACCACTCCCACGACTCACTTCCTTTTTGAAGGAGCGAGCAAGGGGTTTGGACAATTGGAAATCGTCTTTTTGAAGTCAGACGGCGTAACACAAATCGGTGAAGGCGGCAGCGTGTGGATCGACTTAAGGGACATCAAGGAGATGTATCAGCGAGCCATTGGCACGCCCTCGACACCACCGACCGAGCCCTACATTTCCAACAGCTCGACCTTTAATGACGCAACTTTAGGAACTGCGATTGATGTGCTGGATGATCCCAATAACCCCACTCCCTTCAGCGCCCCTTGGGATGAAACCAAGCAGTGCGTGATTTTCGTGCATGGTTGGTACACCGATTACAACGGCTTCCTTGATTACAGCGAGACGATGTACAAGCGCCTCTGGTGGCAGGGCTACAAGGGGCGGTTTGTCGGTTATCACTGGCCCGCCTTGTCCGGGCCCTGGACTTACAATTCGAGCGAGTGGAATGCCTGGGTTTATGGCAGGCCATTGCTGAATTACGTCAATAGCATCAAAGGCAATTTCACCACTATGACGGTAGCTGGGCACAGCCAAGGCAATGTTGTGATCGGTTCGGCCATTCAGGAAGGCCTAAGCGTTAACAATTACATCATGCTCCAGGCGGCACTCCCTACTGCTTGCTATACGACGGCGAACGCATCCGATAATCAGTATAATCAGTACCCCGATTTGACGAACGGCAACACAACTCCCGATTTGGCAGCCAATCTCGGTTATCGAAATTACATCGCGCCAAGCAAAAGCAATGTGGGCGCTTACTATTGCTTCTGGAATCCCAGTGACTTTGCCCTTCAAACAGGAACTTATCCAATTGTGGGTGCTTCAAATTGGGTTGCAGATCAGAAGAATTACAAGCCCGATTCTGATCCGGGTCAGAATCTATCTTTGATTTCGTATGCGATGTACAATGGCGGCCCCATTGTGGGCGACGTTGGAACTGCTCCACCTGATCGAAATGTAACGGACATTCGCGAAAGCATGTCGTTCGTGGCGCGTCCTCGGTCGCAAGCGGTGGGAGCCGATTCCCATAGTCCCGCGATCTTTCAGCACACAACCGATCTTAGTCAGCCACCTTATAACTTCACGGGAGTATTGTCCGACCACAGCGGCCAGTTCCTGCGCGATTACAATCTGGTCTATCCGCTCTATCAAAACTTCGAGAGTATCGTTGCTCCCACACCATGACGAAACGAGAAATCATCCTCATTGTTGCCATCGTCATTGTGGTCATCGGCGGGGTAGCCTTGGTCCTCTGGAAATTGCCTTCGTCTCCATCCGTGGCAGAAGCGGCTAAATCTGCCGTGCCGCCGCCGCATGTTCCCGTTCCGACTCAGGCAACCGCGCCGGAACCGGACTTCACGCCATCCGATGAATACCCGCAGCTTTCGCTCAAGACGATGTCCAAGGATGAGGCGCTCAAAATTTATCTGGATAGATCAAGGAAGGATGAGAAATACGATTGGAAAGTCGCCCTTAATTTTTATGGAAAAGTTGTGGACGAAAATAACCAACCTGTGGTGGGGGCAAATGTCCACTATAGTTGGAATACAGCTTGGGTGCCTGGTGGATCACTTTTCGCAGATACTTCTAGCGATGGTACTGGACTATTTTCGCTAACGGGCAAACGAGGAAAGATTTTGGAAGTAACCGTAAGCAAAGAGGGATACTATCCTGTCGAACATGGAAACGGCAGATTGATTTTTGAATACGCCGATCCTTCCAGTCCTGAATGGTACGAACCCGACCCAAACAGTCCCGTCATCTTCCATCTGCGCCGGAAAGGTGAAGGCGCGAAGCTGTTCAGCAAAAGCTTCGATGTTCCTCTAAATCAAAACCACCCGCAGGATCGGATAAACTTGATGCAGGGCTTCATCAAACCCGATGGTGTTTTAACCATCACGTCCGATACGTCGAAACATGTGAATGGCGCGGAAGCGTTCCCTTGGACGGTGACGCTCAGCATGGGCGAAGGTGGTTTAGTCGAAACCGACGATCAGTTCCCGTTCATGGCTCCAACGAGTGGCTACACCTCCACGGTGACGATGGACATGACGAATCTGGATCGGAGCGTGTGGCGGGGACAGATGACAAAGACGTACTATTTTTACCTGCCCAGCACCAACACTTATGGACGGATGACGGTGAATGCCTCATCGAGTCTGCCTCTTGGATTTAGCTACGCCTACAATCTGGCACCGGGAAATCGAACCTTGGAACCAGCTTCGAAGTAAGAGCGATGGAATCGAACCCGCCGTTACGCGAGCGATCATGGTATGCCGTTGTGTGGTGGGTGCCGTGCATCATCAGCGGCCTATGGACGCTGTTTAATGCCTTCCTAGGCATCCTGATCCTTTTGTATCCAGGGCATAATGAAGAGCAGGGGTTTGAGATTATCGCGCGGGAAATCTTCAGGCTGGATTTGACCGGCCACAATCTGGAACAGCCTTGATGAGATCATACGTTATTCTTGGAATCTGCGCATTGGCTGCGGTTATTGCAGGAGGAACACTTTGGCTTAACTTCAAAGCGCCACCCCCTCCTACCCCCACCTTGCCTGCAACTCCAAGAGCCAGTGTTCCCACTGCTCAGCCAACACCAGTTATACCAGCCAACATCATAAAACCTCCAATACATAAATTCAAATCGCATTATCCCTTAACACCGGATGAACAAGCAATGATGCGATGGAGAGCTGAAACAATAGCTAAAGACCCCGCATCCGATTGGAAAACCCCTATAAATTTTTATGGGTTGGTTCTTGATGAAAATAATCAGCCGCTGTCGGGTGCTAATGTAAAATGGATTACTACCACTATAGCGGGCAATGGCAAAGGAACGACTACTTCGGGCTCTGACGGTCGGTTCTTCATTGGTACTACAGGTAAAGAGATGAATGTAATGGTTCAAAAAGACGGCTATAGAACAGTCGAGAGAGGTGCAAATTTTGAGTTTGCTGCATTTTTCCAAGATAATTATTACGACCATGACGAGGGTAATCCTGTCATTTTCCACCTTAGAAAGATTCCGCCTTTTGAGCCTATTTACATCCGGATGGGAACGATTCGCGATAATTTAGTTGGCACTAAAATCACCATTGATCCTAAAACAGGGGGAATAATCCAAGGTGAATCTGCCGAAGGTATGTGGATTCAATTTATGCCCGGCCCACAAAATGCTCCAGATCGCGGCCAATATGACATTGTGCTTGGAACCGATTCCGGGGGTGGAGCGATTCTTGTGACAGGAGATTCCGATGAGAATGCTCCGACCACAGGATATCAAACGTCTTTGGACACACAGACGTCCGTCGATTACGACGGACATCGATTCATAAATATGAAAGCCTTTTTCAAAGATGGCACGGGGAACTATGGAAGCATGAGTTTGGACATTGAGTTAGGCGGAAATAAGCTGACTATGGGTTATTTGCTAAAGTATAATCCAAGTGGAGGCACGAGCCTCTCAGCTCCAGTACATAGCGAATTTCAGATCAATAAAAATTCCTATTGATTTTTCAAATAAAATCGACCTTGGCATGCGCTAGGGGGACTGTGACATTGCATGGCGTGCGGCGCTGCGGGCATCCATAACGGGCCAGCTTAGCTTTTAGGTGCAACTGGCAAAAGGGCAACGCATGTATCGCCTGGTGGCAGATTCGGGTCTGGATAAACCTGCGCCCAGAGAGGCAAGACGAAAACCAGCAAAGTTACAGAAAGTAAAATATTCTTGTTCATTATGTTACGAGGGTCGATTTAAAGCCTTTTTCAAAGATCAGGTTATTGTTGCCTGCTTTTGTTATACGAAGATGTTTCAAGCCTTGCGATGTGAAAATCTGATGGGTCAATGGCACAAGTTTGTTCCAACCCGAATGGGAAATACCAAACAAGAATTCGATCAAGAGTCTCCTGTTGGGTTGGCCAGTTCCGGGTCATACCCGAGAAACTCAACGATCCGTGGTCGGTACGCTGGAGCGGGATAGTTTTGATTCCTTTCCCATTTCAGAATGGTCGATGCATATATCTTAATCCCCAGCAGCTCAGCCAGTTGCGTCAGTGACAATGAAAGATCAATGCGCTTCTTGCAGATGTGCTCACCAAGTGTCTTGGGGTGGGCGGGATAGTCGCGTAAGCTTTTGAAATGGAGCGATTCCTTGCTCCTTACGTGCCGAATGCAACGCTCACCAATTCCCAACATAGCTATTCCCAAGCACGCGCGCGTGATACAACTTGGGAACGAGGGATGCGATAAACTAAATGGATTATGCTCTAAACCGGTTTTCACCGCCGATAAGTTGCGGCAGGTTTGTCGAAGCGGCGCTTATATTTGCCGTCCCTCGTTGACGCCTCACCCGTAAATTACTAACGTCCCTACCGACATGGCTCACACTGCTGCGCTCGCCAAACAGGGACGATTTGGCGAAACGACCCGCACCGACACTTGGTGGGTGCAGCCCATCCTGGTTTTTCTCGGTTTCTCCTCGTTCATTATCTATTCGACCTGGGCCGCGTTTCAGGGAACACAAAGCGATCAATGTTATTATTGGTATGGCCAGGATGGGGCGAATTATCTTTCGCCGTTTTATTCGCCCGAGCTGTTCGGCGTGCCGCATCATCCCGGCATTTTCGGCGTGATGCCGCCAGGGTGGCCGGGCTGGCTGCCGTTTTCGCCCGCGTTTGTGATCATGTGGATTCCGGCGGGTTTCCGTTTCACCTGCTACTACTACCGCGGCGCCTACTACAAGGCGTTCTGGCTCGACCCGGTCAATTGCGCCGTCGGCGAACCGCGCAAGACTTACCTCGGCGAACGTTACCTCCCGCTCATTCTCCAAAACATCCACCGCTACTTTCTCTACCTCGCGTTGGTGTTCATCCTGATCCTCGGACACGACGCCTGGAAAGCAATGTGGTTCGCCGATGCGGCGGGAACGGAACATTTCGGCATCGCCGTCGGCACGCTGGTGCTGGTGGTGAACGTCGTCCTGCTGGCCGGTTACACCTTCGGCTGTCATTCGCTCCGGCATTTGATCGGAGGATTTTTGGATGCAAAGTCGAAAGTATCGGCCTGCGCGAGTTGCTATAATGCCGTGAGTTGCTTCAACCATCGCCATATGCTTTGGGCGTGGATGAGTTTGTTCTGGGTCGGCTTCACCGACGTCTACATCCGCCTCTGCGCCATGGGCATCTGGCACGATTTCCGGATTTTCACTTTCTAAATCGCCGTGCCCACGAACTACGAAACATTTGAATATGACGTGCTCGTCATCGGCGCGGGCGGCGCGGGTCTTCGCGCGGCCATCGAAGCCTCGGCAGCGGGCGTAAAAGTCGGGCTCGTCTGCAAATCGCTCCTCGGCAAGGCCCACACCGTCATGGCCGAGGGCGGCATGGCGGCGGCGATGGGCAACGTCGATGACCGCGACAACTGGAAAGTCCATTTCGCCGACACGATGCGCGGCGGCCAATACGTCAACAACTGGCGCATGGCCGAACTCCACGCCCAGGAAGCCCCGGCCCGTGTTTACGAACTGGAAGCCTGGGGCGCGGTATTCGACCGCACGAAGGACGGGAAAATTCTGCAACGCAATTTTGGCGGACATCGTTATCCGCGCCTGGCCCACGTCGGCGACCGCACCGGTTTGGAAATGATCCGCACCTTGCAGGACCACGGCATCCATCAGGGCATCACGGTCCACATGGAATGGACGATTGTCACGTTGCTCAAGAACGGCGATCGGGTCGTCGGCGCGTTCGGCTACGACCGCGAGCGCGGACGCTTCAAAATTCTTAAGGCCAAAGCGGTCGTGATCGCTTCCGGGGGCCTGGGCCGCGCCTACAAAATCACCAGCAATTCCTGGGAAGGCACCGGTGACGGCCATTCGCTCGCCTATCACGCGGGCGCGGAGTTGCTCGACATGGAATTCATCCAGTTTCACCCGACCGGCATGATCTGGCCCCCGAGCGTCCAGGGACTGCTCGTCACCGAAGGGGTGCGCGGCGAAGGCGGCGTCTTGCGGAACAAGGACGGCAGGCGGTTCATGTTCGACGAC
>Ga0206917_1173_pt1 | contig 15307 bp, 9 predicted proteins | sample Alteio_BWOrgHeat_68_FD_152931 | JGI IMG/M metagenome (GOLD analysis project Ga0206917, IMG submission 152931) | Enriched cells from forest soil in Barre Woods Harvard Forest LTER site, Petersham, Massachusetts, United States -... | ecosystem: Environmental > Terrestrial > Soil > Temperate forest > O...
GTCATTTCAGTTTGGATTTTCTTTGGACTTAGATTTTAGCCTGAGTCTGGATTTTGGGCTGGGTTTTTCTTTGTCCCTTCCCACACTAGATCTGGATTTTATGCTGGGTCTGGATTTATCTCTACCCACATTGGATCTTGATTTAGATCTCGACTTGAGCCTAGATTTCGAACTTCCCTCATTTAATTTTGATTTGGATTTTTCAATCGGTTTTGATTTCGGGGGATTTGCTCTTGGTATGCCAATAGCGAGCATAAAAGATCATCTTCCTGACATAAATATTCTTCCATTTGGTAATTGCAATAGCTCAAAACATCCAAAAGCCAAGGCAAGAAGAGGGGCAGGAGGTGGTGCTGGAGCGGGGGCAGGAGGCGGTGCAGAAGCTGGAGGATCAGGGGCAGGGGAAAAACCTCGCTGTACGCCAAAAACAGACAATGGCTGGAAACCAGGATCAACTGTGCAATTTGGAGAAAGTTTTATTTTGAATGATTCATCAACATTAGAATGTGCTTATGGTTGCATCATTAGGATCCTTGACCCCGGACAATCGAAGGTCAGTGTTGCACCGTAATCAATTACCATATTGAAAAGACAACATGTGACAAAAAAGCTTGCAGTCTTCCCCCTATTCCACGTAAAACTATACCGAAATGAATACTTGAATAAAGGATAAGTAAATTGAAGCTAGTATCACGATTTTTGGGAAGTTTTTCCGCTGATATGGCAATTGACTTAGGCACCGCCAATACTTTGGTCTACGTTAAGGGACGTGGTGTTGTCTTGAATGAGCCTTCCGTAGTTGCCATTTCCATGAATAAGGGGAAGCGTCAGGTATTGGCCGTAGGCGAAGAAGCAAAGCTTATGGTTGGTCGTACACCTGGAGGTATTCAAGCTATCCGCCCATTGCGAGATGGTGTCATAGCCGACTTTGAAGTCGCTGAGGAAATGATCAAGCACTTTATTCGAAAAGTCCACAATCGCCGCAGTTTTGCTGCCCCTCAAATTATCATTTGCGTACCTTCTGGCTCCACGGCGGTTGAGCGCCGCGCGATCCAAGAATCAGCCGAAAGCGCCGGTGGCCGCCGCGTATTCCTGATTGAAGAACCTATGGCAGCAGCTATCGGCGCAGGCTTACCGGTCACAGAACCAACCGGATCCATGGTCGTTGACATCGGTGGTGGTACAACAGAGGTTGCCATTTTATCCCTGGGAGGCATTGTTTATGCCTGCTCCGTCCGTGTTGGGGGTGATAAAATGGACGAAGCCATCATTAACTACATTCGCCGTACCCATAACCTCCTGATCGGTGAAAGCACAGCAGAAAAAATTAAGAAGGAAATTGGTTCGGCCGTGATCTGCCCAGAGAGCCAAGATATCAAGATGTGCATTAAAGGACGCAGCTTGATTAATGGTGTACCCCAAGAAGTTGAGATTAACCAAAAACAAATTGCCGATAGCATGACTGAAGTGGTTGCCGCCATTATTCATGGCGTTAAGACAGCCCTTGAAAATACAGCACCTGAGCTATCAGCCGACATTGTTGACCGAGGCATCGTCATGACAGGGGGGGCGTCCCAGCTGAAAAACCTTGACAACGTCCTCTCTCAAGCTACAGGCTTGCCTGTGTTCGTGGCCGAGAATCCCTTAACGTGCGTTGTTCAAGGAACAGGCCATGCCCTAGAAGAAATTAAAACGTTACAAAGTGTTTTGGTAAGCATGTATTAATCAGGATTCAGGGTTCTTTATAAAAGACTCTTTAAGTTCAGTGAAAAATTTGATATTGTAACGAGTAAGTTCTTTGCTTGAGGGTGTTCTCCCTCACAGCCGATGGAGCCACTAAAGTCATTCAAATAATAAGAGGCAGCTGTTCCGCAAATGACCCAATTCGCCCCCTTAGGACTGCAAACGATTGCCCTTCGGCGCCAAACTTCACGGCATGCTTTTATCTCCATGATTTTGAATCGACTTTCCCTGGGTCAGACACATTTTCCGTTAAGCATTCTTTCTTTTCTAGTGGGTGCTCTGATTATTTTCACTCTATCCGTTCGAGACAATAAGGCTGTACACCATCTGAACGCGGCTTTATTAGACCTTACGATACCCATTATAGACGCTGTAACACAGCCATTCACAGCATTAACATCCTGGAGTGATGTGCTACGCACCCACGAAAGCCTGAGGGGCGAAGTTGCGACGTTACGGGAAGAAAATGAGCGTTATCTCTCCCTCATTCAATCTTTACGTCAGCAAGCTCTCGACCAACAACAATTACAACAACTTACTAAAGTCATTCCAGATCCCCGGATTGAACGTGTTTCAGCACGTGTCATTGGTCGAATAAGCGATGGTATGAATGCCCTATTGACGATCAAAGCCAATGAAACAATCTCTAAGGGCCAACCTGTCATTACAGCAGATGGCGTTGTGGGAAGAATCAGTGAAGTCGGTGGTTTTTCAGCCTCATCTGCACGCGTTATGCCTTTAACCGACCTCTCGTCCCGTATCCCTGTCGAGATTGAGTCTACAAAAGATCATGGCGTTATCGCAGGACAAAATGGGTCTATCTTAAAACTGATTCACCTTGAAAAAAGTGCAACCGTTAAAGTCAAAGTTGGAGATCGCCTCGTGACATCTGGTTATGGTGGCATTTTCCCCCGCGGTTTGCCCGTTGCTGTTGTAACGCATGTAGCCGGTGATGCCATCTATGCTCGCCCCTTTGTTAAAGAAGCCCCCGCTTATGTAACGATTCTACTTGGTTCATAATATTCTATGATGGTGTATCGTGAAGGATCAGTCCTTTGGCAAACTTGGAAACGCCGTTTCATCGGTTTTTCATTATTGTTCATTATGTTGTGTGCAACTGTACTGCCGGTCTGGCAAAATATTGGAATCCAACCAACGCTATTTCTTATCATCCTATATCATTGGTCCATTTATCGTCAGGATTTGCTTCCCGCTGAACAATTGGTTTTGATGAGCCTGATTTTAGATGGTGTTTATGCCTATCCCCTTGGATTCTCAGCCATACGACTATTAATAGGGTATTCTCTTCTCATGACACAAAGGAGAATTATTTGTCATCAAAGATTTCATTGGGTTTGGAGCGGCTTTGGAATTTTTGTCGCCATGGATACCTTGCTTTTTGCAATTTTATTGTCTTGTGTTAAACACGAATGGATCGGTATTCTATCCCTTATCCCTGGTATGATGCTAACCATTGGCTTATATCCATTGGTTGTTTGGGGTTTAAATAGATTTGTTATGAAGCGACTACCCTTAATCTCGTGAATATTCATAATTTTAATGCTCTGTCATGGCGTTTTCAAGCGCGCGAGTAAATGGCTTCATAAGATAAGCCAATATAGATTTCTGTCCCGCTAAGATATCAACCTCAACTTGCATACCTGGCTTTATGGGATGAGCAATCCCATCTTTTACAAGAACATTTGAATTGGTAAGCAAAAGGACACGATAATAGGTGACCTCCCGTTTATCGGTAATTGTATCGGGGCTAATCTCCTCAACCACCGCATGCAAACCGCCATAACTACTGAAATCATAGGCTGTAACTTTGATTGTTGCACTCAAACCGGTTCGTAAAAAACCTATATCTGATGGAGAGATTTGAGCCTCAACAACGAGGGTATCATTCAACGGAACGATATCCATAATGGCTTCCCCGGGTTGGATAACGCCCCCTATCGTTCGCATTCTAAGATCTCGAATGGTTCCTGTAATTGGAGATCGAACCTCAGTACGCACCAGTCGATCTCGGTCTGTAATTTGTGCTCCCCTTGCTTCTGTTAACCTTCCTTCAACATCTCTAAGTTCTAGTAAATCATCATTATGATAACGGATCTGAACCTGGGCAAGTCGGTCTTTAGCTTGATTTGCTGCCGTAACTTGTCGATTCAAACTCGCCTTCAATAATTTAGTTTGTGACTCTTGTTCAGTCTGATCCCGTAATAATTTGATGTAATCCAATCTTGAAAATATTTTCTTATCTGCCAGTGGTTTGGTTATCTTGACTTGCTCTGTGATGTAGTTATACTGCGCTTGTGCGTCTTTGAGTTTTGCACGTGTTTCTGCTAACTCTTGTTCTTTCATAGCCAAATCCTTTTGGGCGATGTTTACGTCATTCATCTTTTTCTCTTTATTCGATAGAAACCTTTGTTGTTCTTGAGTTACCAAATTGGGAGCATTGGCCATAAGTTCCTGACTTGGCACAAAGGTATTCAAATTGGCAATTTGTGCCCGCAACCGTTCTGAGGTCGCGAGAAATCGGTAATAATTCTCAGCATCTTGAGAGAATTTTGCTTGCGTAATGGTGGGATCTAAACGAACGAGCACTTCGCCTTGTGTAACGACTTGGTCCTCTTTAACGAGAATCTCTTTGACAATGCCACCTTCTAAATTACTAATCGTTTGAATATGGCTGGATGAGATGATCCTTCCTGTTCCTTTTGTGACTTCATGCAACTCTGCAAAATGAGCCCAAACCATAAAGACAATAAAAAATATAAGAATTATTTTTTGTGCTAAATAAGATTTCTTATGCCCAACTCTCAGCAGAGCAGCCGCACGAGGGGGTAAAAAATCTAAATCTAGCTCATCATCAGGAGGTTTCGCCATATGAGCCCCCCTCTTCTGTCACTGTTTGCTGGGCCGGCCCTCTTACTAACATTGCTAGAATTTCGTCTCGAGGACCATCTGCTACAACACGTCCCTGCTCAATAACCAAAATGCGATCAACCAACGTCAACACTGAATTCCGATGCGTTATGACAAGCAACGTTTTTTCAGGAATGTGCTCTTCCAATCGCTTGATAAGGAGGTATTCTGATTCAGGGTCCATGGATGCTGATGGCTCATCTAACAACAAGATTGTTGGATCATGTAGCAACGCTCTTGCTACACCTATGGATTGGCGCTGCCCCCCCGATAACCCTGAACCGCCTTCACCAATAGGCATATCGTAACCTAACGGATGATGTCTTATAAAATCATCAACACCAGCAATCTTAGAAGCCGCTAGAATTTCTTGATCATCAGATGTTGCATTGGCAATGGCAATATTTTCACGAACAGTCCCTCGAAATAGATAAATCTCTTGAGATACATAGCCAATAGATCCGCGAACTTCCACGGGATCTAGCTGACGCAAATCAATTCCATCAATTAAAATAGTGCCCGAGTCCGGTTGATATAAACCGAGTATTAATTTCTCAATTGTTGTTTTTCCCGAACCCATGCGCCCAATGAGGGCTACCTTTTCACCAGCTTTGATTTTAAAAGATATATTCTTTAAGGCTTTTAATTTTTGACCCGTATAAGAGAAATCTACATCCACAAATTCAATATCTCCTTCCAATTCTGTACGATGAATGTAGCGCATGGTTCGAGATCGCTCTGCTGGTAAATTTACAATTATATCTAACATTTTCAAAGCCGTATAAGCTTGGTTGAATCGAGCTGTTAACCCGACAACGCTTCCCATCGACGCAATTGCTCGGGTGGTTAAAATTGTTGCAGCAATTAATCCACCAACAGATAAATTACCAGCAGCAACTTCATAAACACCAATAACGATCAAAAACACATAGGCTGCATTTTGAATGAAAAAGATCGAATTGTTGGACAGAAGGGTCATATAATATACTCGGTTCGCTGCAAGAGCGGTTCCCGATACGGATTCTTCCCATTTATGGAGCATCCGTCCTTCGGCATTCATAGACTTTACCGTTTCCAAACCACTGAGAGATTCCATCAAAATGCCATGCTTATATTCCATTTGAGACAACAGGTCTCTCACAGATCCTTTCATGGACGGTTGCATCAATGAGCTGATAATGAGAATAAGAAGGATGGCTACAACGGGAATAACTACCATTGATAGGGAAATCATACCGATAGCGACTAAGAACAGAATAGCAAAGGGTATATCCACTAAACTTACAATGGTTGTTGAAGAAAAGAATTCTCGAACTCCTTCAAATTCCCGTAAATAGTGAGCAAGGCCTCCCGCAGATGCTGGGCGATGCTTAAATTGCAAGCCCAAGATACGCTCATACAAAAAGCTCCCCAATAAAACATCTGCATTCTTTCCCGCAATATCAATAAAATAACCACGAACCATTCTTAATATAAAATCAAATAGATAGATTACAAAAACCCCGACTGAAAGGACAAATAAGGTATCAAAAGCTTTATTGGGTAAGACTCTGTCATAAATATTCATTGCGTACAGTGTTCCTGCCAATAAGAAGATGTTGATGAGGGCTGATGCCAATACAACCTGGGTATAAATCGTGCTAAATACCTTTAACGTATCCCAAAACCATCTCAGAGGAGTATCGGTTGCACCAACCGCTTGCAATGGCCTATGGGCCATTAATATGAGTTTTCCTGTGTATAATTCTCTTAACTTAACCACAGAGATTGTTTGAGGTGTTTTTTTTATCTTCTGGAAAATAAACTGTAGCACTTTCTTTATCCAACCTTACAAGAACACAAGCCCTCCCCCCGCGAAGCATTAGAATACAAGGCAAAAGAAGGGAGGATAGGTCTTTAAGCTTTCGAGTAATAATTTTAGATCTAAAATGGAATCTTTCAGCTGCCTGTAGGAGGAGTGACGGTGAAAATCCTGACGGCCCAATAGGCAAACCAGCTTTAAAGGACTGAGCCGAAACCCGATAATTTAACAGCCCAGAAATAATCTCTAAGCATTGGAGTAAAGCATCTCCATACCTTAGACCTTCTCTTGGTTCTGTCTGGCGATTTTCAGCCATTCTAATGCACCCCTTATCATACCTTACCTTTCAATCAAACCATACAAAAAGTTTCAACAATGTTAATTTTAGATAAAAAAATGTATAAAATTTTTAATAAAATGTTATCATTAGACAAAGAGAGGCTAGAGGTAATGGTATGCAAAGAAAAAGTTTAGCAAAACTTAGTTCTTGTTTTATATTGTCTTTAAGCCTAGGGAGTGTCTGCGCAAGTAAAGCAACTGTAAAACAACCACCAGCCCTCGATGCAATGGATTGCGATCATTCTTTAACTCACCAAGATGAGCTTAAGGATAAACAAAACCAGGAGAGGTATAAAAAACCCTCCAAATCATCGGCTAGGACGCTTTCAGGGATCGTTCAAGAAGCTTTATCATATCATCCAAGCATTGAAGCCGACAAAGAAGCTCTGAATGCATCAAATGACGTCATTGATCAGGCTGCTACGGGCTATATGCCCACCATAGACTTACGAGCAAGCCTTGGGCGAGAAAACATTCGACGTAATTTTCAAACGAACATATTGAATCCCCTTCCCAGTGTTGGTTCAATTACAACGACTCGGAGCGACCCCTCGATTGCGATTCGTCAAATTTTGTTTGATGGTATGGGAACAGCTTCCCGTATTGCACGAGCGCATTCTCAACGCCATCAAGCTCGTGGAACTCTGGGCGTTACAACAGATACAGCTATGGTTGATGCAGCCTCTGCAGCCATTGATGTCCGTCGATTGCAACGCCTATTGCGCATCGCCAATAAAAATATTCGATTTCACCAAATGATGAAACAACATGTAGAAGAGGTCGTTCAGGCAGGAGCCGCTCCTATTTCTGATCTATTTCAAGTAGAGGCCCGTTTACAAGATACGTTTGTATCTAAAACGAATATTGAATCGGATTTGGAAGGCGCCATTGCAAAATTCATTGAAGTTGTTGGGAAAGAACCCCCTGATTATATTCAACGTATTAAATTACCAAGCTACCTCATAACCGGTACGGTGGAAATGGCTATCCGAATGGCGTTAGACAACAATAATTCCATTAAAGTTGCCAGAAGCAATGTCCAAATTGCTGAATCAAACAATCGTGAAACCGCTTCAAAGCTTGTTCCAACAGTAACACTTGAACTGGAAGGAGAAAGAGATCGCAATTTGAGCGGAGTGAGTGGCTATCAAAACCGCTTAACAGCAATGGTTGTTGCTCGCCACAATTTATACAACGGGGGAGCCGATTTAGCAAAGTCCCGCGAAACAGCCAAACGCCTAACCGAAGCTCATGCTCGATTAAATCTTGCGATACGCCAAACGGAACGCACCATCCGTGCAGCCTGGGGGGAATGCATAAATGCAAGAAAGAAATCCGCTCACCTTACAAAATTAATTCAAGAGAAACGCAATATATTAAATGCGTATTTAGAAGAATTTAAGATTGGTAAACGCACTCTTACAGATATCACGGACGCAAGAAATGACGTCTATTTAACAGAAGCAACACGAACGTCAGTTGATGCAACTGGGGACATAAATGCAGTTGTTTTAAGTGTTGGTACAGGCCAGTTTAAACAATTTATGAACAATGTGGCGTCTGGCACTGAGGAAGATGATATTGAAATCAGACCTATATCCGACATTGTTTATGAAGAACCGGACATCTTTATGACACCCTATTCTGAAACCACTTCAAATACGCCTCCAAAGCCTCAGAAAATTAATAAGGAAAAGAAGCCCCCTATGAAGAGAAAGAGTATTTTTGAACAAAGAAAAGAAGAGCGTGAAAATGCTCTTCCCGATAAATCAGCTACATAGAACCTGAATTCTTGGCCCCGCTGTCCATAACAAGATTTTGCGGATCTGATGGCTTGGATAAATGAATTTCAACGCTGTTGCATATCCCTCGAGCTGTTTGATGTACTTCTTTGGGATATCTTCCATCTTTGTTGGGGGGGCTCGATCAGTTTTATAATCAATGATCGTTATGGTATCTTTCGTCACCAGCAGTCGGTCAATACGCCCCTGAAATGAGACCCCATCAATCGAGCCACTTATGGGAACTTCTGATAAGGAATCGGGACCAAAAAAGCATTTAAAATCTGAATTGCTCAATATTCCTAAAGTTGCCTGAATGTCCCTTTCCCAGTCGGATATAGACAATCCTTCCTTTTCCACAATTTGGGACGCCGCTATATACCGATGATTTTCAGGAAATTGAGGCAGATATTCAAAAAAACGATGGATGAGGATGCCACGCTCTATAGCTTTGCTAGATAGAACTCTTTTCTCTTCAAGCCCTGTCTTTTTTTGAGCTGGTTCAATAGGCCGACTCAAAGCCCAAGCAGGAAGACTGCAATCTTTTTCAAACGATTCCTTTTGTCTAATGCCCCATTCCTCAACGGACTGATCATCACCATGATAATAGCAATTTGTTCCCGATTTGAATTGAACTGCATTTTGTATGAGACGATACCAACTCTCTTCTGCTACATCTCTGCCTGGTAAGGTCCAGCCTCCCACATAGAGACGATCTTGCGCGCGGGTCAAGGCCACGTATAATAAGCGACGTTTCTCCTGTGCTCCTTGATAGGCGCCCTTGTCTTTGAGGAATCGTGTTTTATCTGTATCTTGAATTTGCGATGGTCTTAACATCACAAGATTATCTCCCCACAAAAGAGGGTCCCATCGTTCTTTTCCTGCTTCTGATGCATCCGGCAGAATCACAATGGGTGCTTGGAGGCCTTTTGAACCGTGAATCGTCATCAATCGCACCTGATTATGAACCGTGTCGGATGAATCTCGCTTAATTTCCTGACTTTGTTGGCTCATAAAGTGCACAAATCCTTGCAATGAACCGGCATGCTCTCGATCATATTTCAAACATTGTGTCAAAAATTCTTCTATCACGTCTTCGGCTTCTTGACCTAAACGACTTAAAAAGCGCCGCCGCCCTTCCCCCTGAATCAAGACCCAATTAAAGAATTCATAAACAGGTGAGAGGTCAGATTCATGCAAGCACGCTTTCAACCAACGATGGGCCATTTCAAATGAAGGACTTAAAGAAGAATTTTTTGATAAGGAGGCCCATAATGTTCCCTCTCTTCCATGAGCAATCGTAAATAAATCCTCCTCCCCTATTCCAATTAAAGGACTGCGCAAGACACAGGCTAAGTTTAGATCATCTTCTGGGAGAAGTACGAATTGCGCTAGAGCCAGCAAATCCATGACAGCTATATAATCTGTCAATACCAGGCGATCTGAGCCTGCAATCGGAATATTTCGTTTCTTAAGGGCCCGAATAATCTCTTCACTCAACATGCTGCGTTTACGCACCAAGATGAGGATATCGCGCGGCTGAATGGGTTGGTGAGTTGATGGCAGAATGCCTTTTGATACAATCCATTGTGCAACCTGATCAGCTAAATATTGAGCCAAGCAATACTGGGGGCTACGACGTTCCACACGTTCTAGGGGGAGCTGCCATTCTCCTGCATTGTCTTTTTTATCTGCCTTCGACTCAATCAATGGCCATAATTCTACAACACCTGGAAGGTGCTCTTTGGAGCCCTCGCGAAAGACATGATGAACAATATCTTTTTGGCCAAAAGAAACGCCTTGTTTTGTTTGATCATTGGCAAAAACTTCATCCACAATACTTAAGATCGCCGCCGTAGATCGATAAGATAAATCCAATTGCACATCCCGCCATGTCTGCCCCATCGTTTGAGTCATTGAGGCAAAGTGATCTTTCAACTTTAAGAAATCTTCTGGATTGGCGCCTTGAAAGCTATAGATAGACTGTTTGGCATCTCCCACAGCAAAGATGGTGCGATCTCTATTATCTTGAGTAAAGAATTCTGCCGTTAAGCTCAAGACAATATCCCATTGAGCAGCATTCGTATCTTGGGCTTCATCGATGAGCAAATGATTTATACCACCATCCAATTTGTATAAAACCCAAGCTGCAATGCCGGATTGGTTTAATAATCTTTGTGTCTTTTGAATCAAATCGTCATAATCTAGAACACCCCGACGCATTTTTTGATCTTCATATTCCTGCATAATTTCTTGAAATAAGACCAAAGTTGCAGTGGTTCGCTGAGCGAGCTCCAAAGCTGATAACGACCGCACAAATCTGAAGACATGTTCTGCTTCAGGGATTTGTTCTGGAAATAGTTTTTTGCGAATTTCCCTCTTTTGGGTCAGGTATGTATCAATATAGCTCTCAAAATCATATTCCGGGGGAGTAAATTGTGCTTTCAAATGGGGTATTAAGCCAGGCTCCAAAAGCTGTTCGGGCCTCTCGATAAAACTATCGACTTCCAAAAAAATGAGAAGTTCTCCAGCATAGCTCCAAAAATTCTTATATTTATTGAGAAGAGTCATAACCCGTGATCGATCATCGTAAAAGTCTTTTAAGATTGTGGAAAATCTTTGATCTGCCATGTATGGATTTAAAATTTCTAACGCGCACACGATGGGGGGAGAAAATTTAGCAAAGACCCTGTGCTGGGCTTCCAACAAGATTTCTTCACTTAAAATATCATCCAGAACCCTAAAATGAGGGGGTATTCCAGCCTCAAGAGGAAATCGCCCCAATACAGATTGGCAAAACCCATGTATCGTTTGGATTTTCATTCCCCCAGGCGTATCAAGCACCAAAGAAAACAATTGCCGAGCTCTACCCAGTAAGGAAGAAGGTACGGCATCCTCCCCGACCAAGACTTTGAGCTCCCGTATTAAATCAAGCTGAGATAATGTTGCCCACTCAGCCAATCGATTCATTAAGCGACTGGCCATTTCTGCTGCTGCTGCTTTGGTAAACGTTAAGCATAATATACGCTCAGGAGCAAAGCCTTGAAGCAGCAAATTCAAGATGCGATCCGTTAAAACTTTCGTCTTACCTGTTCCAGCAGACGCCGTAACCCAGGCGCTTACCTTGGGATCTGCTGCTAAGAGTTGTGCTTTGTTCAACTGAGGTACTGCCTTACTATAGGTGATTTTTTTAAACGCTCGACAGTGCCCAGACTAGCGTATTTTACGCCGCACCAAAATGCATTTTATTGATTTGGTGGGCTCATTTGAGCTCTAATTTTGGTGCACCAAAATGAATTTTCTAATAATGCTAAGGAAAGCGAGAGGCCATTCAAGAAGTTCTACACAAGAACAACACAATTCCGTCCTGAATTTTTTGCTGTATAAAGCGCCCCATCGACAACATTAAATACTTGAGAGATTTTCTTGATCTTGGGCGAGACTTGATAAACTCCAAAACTGCAAGTTATGTGGAAAGGGTCCTTTTTTTCGCATAAGAAAATTTCTTCAGCAAGGAGAATTCTCATTTTTTCAGCAACCGTATAAGCCTGACGATCTGTGGTATTGCGTAAAACAATGCAAAATTCCTCCCCCCCATAACGCGCAACGATATCCGTAGAACGAGTACTTTTTCGCAAAATACTGCCAACTCTTTGCAGAACATTATCCCCTGTTACATGCCCATAGGTATCGTTTATATGTTTGAAGTGATCAACGTCCATTAAGATAATGGATAGAGGCATCTCACTATCTCTTAGATGAGCAAGTTCATTTTGTAGAGCCCCTGAAAGAGAGCGGCGGTTATCAACTTTGGTTAAGGGATCAATTAAGGATTGTTTCTTTAATTTCTTTGAATAAACAATAAGCTGCTGCTCTGTTTTTTGACGTACTTTAATTTCTTCTCTGGCCATGTGGGCATTTTTTCGAGCTATTTGAGCCAAATATGAAATCAATGAGAGCATGAGGGCAAGGATAGAACCGATAACTAAGATAGCATTGGGCAGCCATGAATGCTGTTTTTCAGCGAGTTCTGAAAGAGGCCAAGACGTAATTGACCAGTCATGCTCTTTAACCACATAGGTAATGCTATCGTGTGTACTCCACTTTCCCTCACTCGGATGGCGTTCATAAATAAGCTCATTTTGATGGTAGATCGCAATATTATAGTCTGTTAAGGCATCTTTAAAAATTTCATCAAAAAATAATTTGGCATTAATGGCGCCTATGATAACACCTTGAAAATTATTTACCCTCCCAATAGGCGCATAGATGAGGAACCCTTTATGACCACTTTTCAAAGTGAGTAAAGGCGTAACAGCTGATTTACCGTCTTTAATAGCCTTTAGCAAAACTTGAGCCCGCACTTCTTCCTTCGTGAGGTTGATATTTAAAGCAGCTTCATTACCCTTTAAGGGAGTGACCCATCTTATAAATAGGTTCGGATCTGCCCATTCAATAGCTTGATAACCAGATTCGTCTGAAATTATATTTAATGCATCTTGGATCCACTCTGTATAGGGTGTTCCTCCTTTTTGAACTTGCCAACGACTGGCCATCCGACCCAAAGCCCGCTTGCGTGATTCTATTTCGTCTTTAACAATACTCCTGATCCCCTCAGAAGCTATGGTATTCTGTTGCAACTCATTTTTTTCAACATAGGCTTTAGAGGCTTGCCAAAAGGATAAGGTAATGACTTCGAGAACAATAAAGATAAGCCAAGGCACCCAAGAAACATAAGAAAACTTATTTTCACTTGCTTTCTGGAAAATAATGGCGATAATTCCGACGGTTAGAAGTGATTCCCCCACTGCCGTGTGAATCGCCATCTTTGTATAACTACCCCATCCAGAAGCCTCTGGTAAATCAACAATGTAACCAAATACGGCCATAAAATTGGTGGTTATCCCAATTAAACTCAAAACCATCAATACAAAGAGTAATTTCCGAGTAACTAGTCTAAACTTTGTCGAATAACCCAGCACAAAAATAGACGTACCGATTAATCCTAATATCAAAGCCCCATTCGCTGACATACGCTTTGATATTGGCTCTTGGGCATTATAAGATTCGGGCATAAAAAGAAAATCGAGGCCTATGTTCAGACCAAAAATATCTTCTGCAAATGACAAATAGCCGATCGACAAAATAAATGCACCCAGAATACAGGCCAATAGATTAAAGTTTTTGCAAAGAGCAAGGATAGCGACGCTTGCCGCAATAAAGCAAAGCGCTGTGTTATATTGCATTCCTGTTGAGTGTAAATTGAGATCAATTAAGTTGGGATTGCCACTTAACCATCCCCAGAGAACTAAAATCCCAATAATACCAGAAAGTAAACTTACAGAAAACGGAATGATATCTTTTTGGGCCAAGAACTTATTCATTTTATGCGCACTACCTCTGGCCTGTTAACTCCATTTACAAAGGACTTCCAAAGTCTCTTGATAAACCAAGTCAAAACAAAAGTTAAAACCTTTGCAACTTGAAACCATTATGAATGTAACAGTTCAAATCTTAATTAAATATTAAAATATTTTTTTTACAGTTGATTATGAGAAGACGAACACTTTTGGGGTTTTGATGCAAATTTACCATACACTTTTCTATCTGTTTTTTGTGCCCCCTTATTCGCAAACGCAGGTGTATTTAATGGGTCAGGCAGCCAAATCATGCCCATTAAAGACACAAAGGTTCGCTTAGAAAATGAAGAAGTACATATTGCGCTTAAAATTCCCGAACCAAAAGGAAAATGGGGCGTTCCATTTTTACCGCAAGCTAGAGTGACGGCTAACTTTCACCTACATAATACGGCTGATGACTCTTTTGTGCTCCAACTTGGCTTTCCTTTTTTAGACATACAAGGATTGGAAGATGAAAAGGCAATCCTTACAGGTTTTAACTTTCAGGTTTCTAGCAACGGAGTCCCTCAAGCCCCAGAACTCAAACAGGGCATCATTGACAAATCATTAGATCCAGATGGTTTATTTAAAAAAGTGTTTACTTGGACGGAAACATTTGACCCCTATCGGATCAAAGACATTAAAGTCAGTTATGACTTGTTAATGTCATTTGTTGCTATGGATGTCGCAAAGAAATTAGGGACATATGGTCTCACTTACACTTTTAATTATATTACGAAAACGGCTTATACATGGCACCAACCCACCGATAAAGCCGTATTTAAAATAAATTTTGCTGCGCTACCTGAGAAGTTGATAGATCATCTACGCAACCACCTACCCGATGATTTTGTAACAGCAATCGGGCCGATACCCCCGTTGGTTTATCTTCAATACACCCTAAAAGGAGACTATGCTAACAACGTCTTAACTCTTCGTTACAAGGATGAAATCCCCGTAGACCAAATTGATTTTGATATTAATATTGTTTTATTACCTGCAAAACTTAGCGATATGGACAAATACATTCAGGAACTTCCCAAACGTTTTCTAGAAATCTCAAAGAACGCAGCTAACGAACCCTACGACGAGACGGTGATCTTGAACAATATACTGAACTTTTATAAAGGGCTGTATGGTGGAAAGATAACAGCTGATCTCTGGAATGGGGGAAGTTTGGGGAGCTTGCCCTTAACACTCGAACAAGAGAAAGCTCTGCAAGAAACCGCCTATACTGTTCAATTTTTATTGAAAGGTGATCACGAAGAAGTTGGCAAAATCATTAACTATCTTGAAAATAGGTTGAACACAAGAAA